>OCTW013369031.1_pt1 | contig 70614 bp, 57 predicted proteins | sample 1539671 | NCBI WGS metagenome assembly OCTW01 (sample SAMN02144230, study PRJEB22623) | gut metagenome | biome: sheep rumen | host: Ovis aries | place: New Zealand | reverse complement strand
GTATAGTGATGAGAATACGGAGATAACGAAACTTGTCATTCCAAACGATGTTACCAGCATTAACTCTTATGCTTTCTATGGCTGCAGCGGACTGACCTCGGTGACCATCGGTAGCAGCGTGACCAGCATCGGCTCTGATGCGTTCAATAATTGCAGCAGCCTGAAAAAGGTTATTGTTCCGAATTTCGATATAAAGAAATGGTGCAGTATTAAGTTTGGTAATCATTATGCCAATCCGCTGTACTACGCACGTCATCTTTATAGTGATGAGAATACAGAGATAACAGAACTCATTATTCCTGATGACATGACCAGTATCCCCAATTATGTATTCTCTGGCTGCAGCGGCCTGACCTCGGTGACCATCCCCAACAGCGTGACCAGCATCGGTGAAGATGCGTTCTATAGATGCAGCGGCCTGACCTCAATAACATGGAATGCGAAGAACTATCCTGCCATATCCAGTGTTTTTTCACATCCGTTCTACGATATAAGTACTCAGATAACGGAGTTTATTATAGGTGATGATATGACAAGTATTCCTGATTACATGTGTTATGGAATGAGCAACTTAAAATCAGTGACCATCCCCAACAGCGTGACCGACATCGGCAGTTCTACGTTCTCCGGCTGCAGCGGACTGACCTCAGTGACCATCCCAAACAGTGTGACCAGCATCGGCTCTTATGCTTTCTCTGGCTGCAGCGGCCTGACCTCGATGACCATCGGTAACAGCGTGACCGACATCGGCGGTGGTGCGTTCTATGGCTGCAGCGGCCTTACGTCTGTAAGGTTTGAGAACAGCAAGGATAATACCCCCGTGACATTAGGTAGTAATTCGGTATTCTCTGGCAGTCCACTTGACGAGGTGTATATAGGAAGGAAACTAAGCTATACGACGACAAGTAGCGCAGGGTATTCTCCGTTCTACAAAAAAACTACGCTGCGCTCGGTGAAGTTTACGGACAAAGAGACGGAGATTTCTGACTATGAGTTTTATGGTTGCACAAACCTGACTGACGTGAGCATGGGCGACGGAGTGAAGTCAATAGGCGCATACGCCTTCAGCGGTTGCAGCAGTCTGGAACATTTCACCTGCGGCAGGCAGTTGGAGAGCATAGGCAAGGAGGCTTTCTCTGACTGCACGTCGATGACGAAGTTCAGGACCAGGGCTGCCGTGCCTCCGACGTGCGGTGCGCAGGCGCTTGATGACATCAACAAGTGGGAGTGTACGCTGTACGTGCCGACGGAAAGCATAGACGACTATCAGGCAGCGGACCAGTGGAAGAACTTCTTCTTCATAGAGAAATTCAACCTGCAGGGCGACAGTAACGGTGATGACGTGGTCAACGCAAAAGACTACTCTGGCGTGGCAAGCTATATTATGGGCGAAACCCCGGAGGAGTTTGACGCAGAGGCAAGCGACGTGGATGAGAACGGCACTGTTGACGTAAGGGACAACGTAGGTATAGCCAACATCATAACAACAGGCTCTATATACGGCGGTGCAAACAACAACGCAAAGGCTGCCATGAGCAAGGGCTCAGCAATGCCTGCGACCGACGAGAGTGACGCGGAGAACGTGATATACGTGGAGAATGTCAGCGGCAGCAAGAACTCTCAGGTGGAGTTGTCTGTACGCATGAGGAACGCAAGCGACATACGCGGCTTCCAGTTTGACTTGTATCTGCCGGAGGGCGTGAGCATGGCGAACAATGCCAAGGCTTCACTGTCATCAGACAGACTTGCCGCCAGCGATGCCCACACGCTGATGGTAAACGAAGTGACTGACGGCGCGGTGCGCTTCCTCTGCAGCTCAATGAACGACGAGAGCTTTGCGGGAGGTGACGGCGAGATAGCAACCTTGACGGTCAACATAGCCGACAACATGGCGAACGGTGACTATGACGTAGTGGTGAAGAACGCCCTGATGACTGAAACTGACATCAGCAAGTCATACGAGGCTGACAACATCAAGAGCACACTGACGGTATTAGACCAGACAGGTGTAGAGACCGTCACAGCCAATGACGAGCGTCGCAATGGCACCATCTACACAGTAGGCGGTCAGTTGGTGGGTAAGAAAGCAACCACAAGCCAGCTGAGGAAAGGTGTTTACATCCGTAACGGCAAGAAGATTGTGGTGAAGTAACATGTAGATAGAGTACAAACCGCAACAGTTTTACACAAAAGCACATAAAACAACAAACGGCTGAAGAAATAAATCTTCAGCCGTTATTGTTTATATCGTCACCCAAAAAGCGGTTACTATCGTTAATATAAGGAATATTCAACAAAGAGACATTTGCACTGAGCAAGAGGTTTTTTCTATAATAATTTCTGAATAATTCTTGCGTCCCTATGGTAGCAAGCGTCTCCTTACGTCGCCGAGCGTATGGTCAATTTATGGCAATTCATGTTCAAAGAAATATATGAATACGGTGTTGAATTGGACTTGATTTATGTTAACCGATGACAAAAATGTCCTATTTGGGGCCTTCCGTTAACGCCTTATGCTTGCAATATTTCAAAATTATTTCCTGCTGGCTGCGTACAGCGAAATCTACGGAGGGTTGTAACTCATTGATAATCAGTGATGGGTTATGGGAGAGCATGAAAAAAGCATAGCTTTTGCGTCGCAAAAGCTATGCTTTCAGGGTGTAAAAGCTATCGTTTCTCATCATGAAAGCTATCGAATGACAATGTAAAAGCTATGCTTTCACGAAAAAGAAGATGAAAAATGATGATTTTCGCTCTTTCAAAAGGTCGTTTTCCTCCTAGTTTGCGTTTTTTTGTTGACAAAATTAAAAAGGCGAAATGACAAAAATGTCCTATTTTAAGGTATGTCTGCAGAAAAGGCGATAAGGCGACAGAAGGTATGTTTTTATGTCCGCAAACAAATCTTTTGGGCGATTTAGTTGTATATGTCAACTGAAAGTTGTAATTTTGCACCACGATTTACAATAAACGAAACAAAATGGCTTATAACTTACTTAAAGGAAAACGTGGCATCATTTTCGGTGCACTTAACAATCAGTCAATAGCATGGAAAGTAGCAGAGCGCGCCGTGGAAGAGGGTGCTGAGATAGTACTCACCAACACCGCTGTGGCTATACGCATGGGTACACTTGACGAACTGGCGAAGAAGACCAACGCCAAGGCTATGATACCTGCCGACGCTACAAGCGTAGAAGACCTGGAGAACCTGTTTACCGAGGCACAGAAGGCACTCGGCGGCAAGATAGACTTCGTGCTCCACTCATGCGCCATGTCGGTCAACATGCGCAAGAAACGCACATACGACGACCTTGACTATGGTTTCCTTGACAAGACTCTCGACATATCAGCAATATCATTCCACAAGATGATACAGGTGGCCAAGAAGCTCGACGCTATATCTGAAGGCGGCTCTATCGTGGCTCTCACATACGTGGCAAGTCACCGTACATTCTTCGGATATAACGATATGGCCGACGCTAAGGCTCTGCTGGAGTCTATCACACGCTCATTCGGCTACATCTACGGCCGCGAGAAGGGCGTGCGCATCAACTGCATATCACAGTCGCCTACACTGACCACCGCCGGCGGCGGCATCAAGGGCTTCGACGGTATGCTTGACTTCGCCGACCGTATGTCACCACTGGGCAATGCATCTGCCGATGACTGCGCCGACTACTGCATGACTCTCTTCTCTGACCTTACAAAGAAAGTAACGATGCAGACGCTCTTCCATGACGGAGGTTTCTCTAACATGGGTATGTCTCTCAGGGGCATGGAGCAGTACAACAAGTCGTTCATACCTGAGAACACAGACGAGAACGGCAAAATTGTTTACGGATAATTATTCAAAGTAATGAGTTATGAATTATGAGCTTTCCCCTCATATTCATAACTCATTATACTTAAGGCCCACGGCCTAACTCACAACATTTAACTCTTAACTCATAACTCTTAACTTTTTTACAAAGTAAAAACGATGGGTGGTTTTTTCGGAACAATACAAAAGGAACGCTGCGTAGAGGAACTGTTCTATGGTATAGACTATCAGTCACACCTCGGAACTAAGCGTGGCGGTATGGCTACTTACAGCAAGGAGACCGGAGGTTTCCGCCGTTCCATACACAATCTGCAAAGCTCTTATTTCCGCACTAAGTTTGAGGAGGAGCTGCCACGCTTCTTCGGCGAGCAGGGCATAGGAGTCATCTCTGACACCGACGCACAGCCACTGCTGATGAACTCTCATCTGGGCAGGTTTGCAATAGTGACCGTGGGCAAGATAAACAACGCTGAGGAGATAGCCAAGACACTGCTGAGCCAGAACATGGTGCTGTCAGAGTTCTCTTCCGGTCGCATCAACCCTACCGAACTGATAGGTCTGCTCATCATCAAGGGCAAGAATTTTGTGGAGGGCATAGAGAACGTGTACCGCTCCGTGAAAGGCTCGTGCTCAATGCTCATACTGACAGACCACAGCGTGATAGCCGCGCGCGACCTGTGGGGACGCACCCCTATCGTGATAGGCAAGAGAGACGGTGCCATGGCTGCCACCTCTGAGACATCTGCCTTCCCTAACCTGGGTTACGAGATAGAACACTACGTGGGTCCGGGCGAGATTGTTGAGCTCACAGCCGACGGCATGACTACGCTGCGCAAGGCCGAGGAACAGATGCAGGTATGCTCGTTCCTGTGGATATACTACGGTTTCCCAACTTCTTTCTATGAGGGCAAGAACGTAGAGGAGGTGCGTTACAACACCGGTTACATCATGGGACAGGAGGATGATACCGAGGTGGACAACGCCGGTGGCATACCAGACTCTGGTCTGGGTATGGCAACAGGTTACGCCGCAGGCCACAAGGTGCCTTACCAGCGCTGCATATCAAAGTACACCCCTACATGGTCACGCTCGTTCATGCCTACAAACCAGAACACACGTAACTTTGTGGCGAAGATGAAGCTGATACCTAACAAGGCTATGCTGGCAGGCAAGCGCTGCCTCTTCTGCGATGACTCCATAGTGCGCGGCACTCAGCTGAGGGAGAACACGAAGATACTGAAGGAGTTGGGAGCCAAGGAGGTACATATGCGCATAGCGTGTCCACCGCTTATCTGGGGCTGTCCGTTTATCAACTTCTCTGCATCTAAGAGTGAGTTGGAGCTCATCACGCGCCGTATAATACAGGACTTTGAGACTGGCAACAAGGAGGCTACGATGCTGGCTGACGCTGACACCACAGAGACACATGCCATACCTGAGGAGCGCCTGAAGGCATATGCCACCACCGACTCACCAGAGTACAAGGCCATGGTGGCTGAGATAGCCAAGCGCCTGAACCTCGACTCTCTGAAGTTCACTAAGCTTGAGACAATCATCGAGACCATAGGTCTGCCAAAGTGCAAGGTATGCACACACTGCTTTGACGGCAGTTCGGCACACACTATATAAAGAATAAGGTGTAAAGAATAAGGTGTAAAGAATAAAAGGAGTAAAGAATAAGGTGTAAAGAATAAAAGGAGTAAAGGAGTTAAGAAGTAAAGGAGTTAAGACAAATGCCATAGACTATATGCAGTCTGATTGTAATGTCTTAACTCCTTTACTTCTTAACTCCTTACTCCTTACTCCTTACCCCCCTAACTCCTTTACTTCTTAACTCCTTAACTCCTTTACTTCTTAACTCCTTAATTTCTTAGCGACATTCAATATGCCGCCCTGTACTTGCCGTCGTCCTTATCTTCGAGCATCGACAGATAGCTGTGGTATCTTGACTCAGATATGTAATGCTCCTCCACTGCCTTTATCACGGCGCATCCCGGCTCATGGGTATGCGTACAGTCAGAGAAACGGCAGTCCTTTGAGAAGTGGAATATCTCCTTGAAATAAGATGTCAGCTCTGTGCGGTCTATATCAAAAGTGCCGAAGCCGCGTATGCCGGGCGTGTCTATAATCCATCCACTTGGCATGTCGCCACGGCTCAACGCATCGTCAAGGGGAATCATCTCACTGAACGTGGTGGTGTGTGTGCCCTGACCGTGCGCCTCGCTTATGTCGGCTGTACGCAGGTTGGCATCAGGCACGAGCGCATTGATGATGGTACTCTTCCCCACTCCACTGTTTCCACTGAACAATGTTATCTTCCCCTCAACACTCTTACGCAACTGGTCCATACCTTCACCAGTGAGAGCCGACACGGCTATGCTGTCATACCCCACAGTGTCATACAGCGTACGCAACATCTCAAGATAATGCTGCTCGTCAGCGTCGAGTATGTCAATCTTGTTGAACACCAACGTAACGGGTATCCTGTAAGCCTCGGCAGAGGCAAGGAAACGGTCAATAAACGTAGTGTTGGTCTCAGGGTTCTTCACCGTAACGATAAGCATAGCCTGGTCCACGTTGGCAGCTATGATATGACTTTGCTTTGACAGGTTGATAGACTTGCGTATGACATAGTTCCTACGGTCCTCTATATCGGTAATCCACAAGTTGGCCTTACCGTCAGAGTTGCCCGTATCATCGCCACTCAGCGTCACCCTGTCGCCCACGGCAATAGGATTGGTGCTACGTATGCCCTTCAAGCGAAAGTTACCCTTCACCTTACAGTCATACGTAGCACCATCGTCGGTAAGTACCGTGTACCAGAAACCTGTATTCTTTATTACCAGTCCGCGCACTTACACAGTCATAATTTCCTTGTTCTTATCCTCTATCAGAGCGTCGAGCTTGGCAATATACTTGTCGTGCACCTTCTGAAGGTCGTTCTCCGCGTCCTTCTCCACGTCCTCAGACAAGCCGTCCTTTATAGCCTTCTTCAGCTTATCCTTGATATCGCCGCGCACATTGCGCACCTCTATCTTCGCCTTCTCGGCAATCTTGCCACACTGCTTCACGAGTTCCTTACGGCGCTCCTCTGTAGGCTGAGGAATGGCAAGGCGTATAACTTCGCCGTTATTGTCGGGCGTAATACCCACCTCTGAGTCCATTATGGCTTTCTCAATGGCACGGATAGCCTTCTTGTCCCATGGCTTTATGGCTATGGTGCGTGCATCAGGAGTTGACACATTGGCCACCTGGTTGAGCGGTACCATCATACCGTAAGACTCTACTTTTATACCATCAAGGATGGCTACATTGGCACGGCCGGCGCGGATACGCGACAGCTGCTCCTCTAAGAACATGGCTGCCATCTCCATGCGCTCCTCCGCATCTTGGAGTATTTCTTTTACGTCTAACATATAAATATATTCGTTTCTTCGGTTATTCTATGTCTGCAAAGGTACATTTTTATTTTTAATTACACAAATTTTTATCTATCCTTATTTTGTGGTATGAATAAAATCTTGTAATTTTGTATATTGTTGATATGAAAAGAATTTTTCCACTACTTATATTATTACTGCTTACTGCCAGCTCTTGCATAAGAAAAGCCGCCGACACGACGGCCGACGGCAGCGAGCTTGCCATGCGTCATGCACGGCTTTTATCAGTTAAGGAGCACAAAGGATATGTCACTGTGTCAATCACTGACCCATGGGACAGCACACACGTGTTGCACCGCTATGTGCTGGTACCGAGGGATCAGACCATGCCGGCGTCACTACCCGAGGGCGACGTGATACGCACACCGGTGACCTCGGCTGCCGTATATACCTCAGTACACTGCGGACTGCTTGACGAGCTGGGGGCATACGGATGTATCAAGGGTGTGTGCGACCTCAGGTATATCAACCTGCAGAAAGTGCATGATGACGTAAAGAGAGGAACCATACGCGACCTTGGAGAGACCATGACGCCTAACATTGAGGCAATAATGGAACTGAGGCCTGACGTCATACTGCTGTCACCTTTTGAGAACAGCGGCACATACGGCAAGACAGGCAAGATGGGCATACCGCTCATAGAGTGTGCCGACTATATGGAGGCATCACCGCTGGCACGCGCCGAGTGGATGCGCTTCTACGGTATGCTGTTTGGATGCGAGGAAAAAGCCGACAGCCTGTTCAGCGACATCGAGCGTAACTATAATGAGACAAAGCATCAGGCTGCCAGCGTCAAGAGCCGTCCTACGGTCGTGACAGAGATGAAGATTGGCAGCACATGGTATGTGGCAGGTGGTATGAGCACTGTAGGAATACTCATCAGCGATGCAGGCGGTGACTACGTATTCAAGGACGTAAGAGAGAGCGGCGCATTACCCTACAGTCCGGAGAAAGTCTATGAGAAAGCAAGGGAGGCCGACTACTGGCTTATAAAATACAACCAGGGTACAGACATGACACTGGCTGACCTGCGCTCCATGTGGAGTATGAACGCACGAATGAAGGCTTACTCCACGAAAAGCATATATTGCTGCAACCTATCATCCACCCATTTCTTTGAGGAGACACCGTTTCATCCCGATGTATTGCTGAGGGAGTATGTCAACATACTTCATCCGGAACTACGGGAGGGCGAGCTAACTCTGAAATACTACAAACAGGTGAAGGAATGAAAAGCTTTGAGCGAGGCATAAAGACAAATATACTACTGACAGTGTTGCTGGTATTGCTGGTCGTTCTCAACCTTGTATTTGGTTCGGTCAACATTCCCGTGAGCCGTCTGCTGCGCATCCTGCTCGGCGAGGATGAGCAAAGCAGTTGGGCTTATATCGTATGGGAAAGTCGCATACCACAGATACTGACGGCAGCACTGTGCGGTGCGTCGCTTGCCACCGCCGGTCTGTTGCTGCAGACCACATTCCGCAACCCCCTGGCCGGACCGTCTATACTTGGTATAACAAACGGAGCCGGACTTGGCGTAGGCATCGTGATGCTCATCACCGGCGGCATAATAAGCATAGGCGGAAGCATGATTGCCGGTTTCATGGCAGTAATCACAGGAGCGCTTATCGGAGCCACTGCCGTTATAATGCTATTGCTTGCCTTCGCCACTGTGGTGCGTAACAACATCATGCTGCTCATAGTGGGCATCATGATAAGTTTCCTGGTGTCAAGCATGGTGATGCTGCTAAACTTCTTCGCCACGTCAGACAATATTCACAGCTATGTGATGTGGGGCATGGGCAGTTTCAGTGACGTTGGCATGGATGCCATGCCATACTTTGCAGCCACATGTGCCGCGGGGCTCATACTATCCCTGCTGCTGATGAAGCCTCTCAATGCCATACTGCTCGGAGACTATTATGCAGCTAACTTGGGAGTGGACATCAAGCGCACCCGCCTGTTACTGCTTACCGCCACAGGCATACTCACCGCCGCCAGCACCGCCTTCTGCGGACCGATAGCGTTCGTCGGACTGGCAGTGCCACACATAGCGCGAATGCTTACGAATACATCTGACCACACCATACTATTGCCTACTACAATGCTCACCGGAGCTGTAATATGTATGTTGTGCAACCTGATTTGCGTAATGCCCGAAAACACCGTTATACCTATTAATGCCGTAACGCCTGTCTTTGGCGCCCCGGTCATTATATACATAATGGTGAAAGCCGGATACTCACAGAAATAAGAACTTACTTACCAAAACATCATGAGACAAAATAGAACAAACACTTCACACAGCATAAGAGCCTCATATATATCATGCATACATGCTTTCTTACTCAACCTATTGCTGGCATACGTCATTTACATGGTATGCAGGGGCATCTTCTTTCTGGAGAATTACCATCTGTACAAGGAGTCATGGCAGCAACTGTCTTTTGGTGACATAATAAAAGGCGGACTGTTGTTTGACACTTCCGCCATACTATACACTAACGCGCTTTATGCCTTGATGATGCTACTGCCGCTACATCTTAAAGAACGCAACTCTTGGCAGTCATGTGCACGAGGTCTGTTCATCCTCGTCAACAGCATAGCAGTCATCTTGAACCTTACCGATGCCGTCTATTTCCAATATACTGGCAGACGCTCCACCACAAGCGTGTTCAGGGAGTTCTCCAACGAGAACAATATTATAAGCATAGCCTCAACAGAACTACTCAACCACTGGTATTTAGTACTCGCAGGAGTGTTGCTGATATTCTGCCTGTTCAAGTTTGCGCTCAAGGCCGAGGAACTACGTTTCTACAGTCACGGCAAGACTTCTCTTGGCAAATACTACATTATACAGGTGATAGCCCTCGCCTTGTTCACTCCTCTCTGCATTGCAGGTATGCGAGGCGGATTTACCACGGCGGTGCGCCCTATCACTATAAGCAACGCCAACCAATACGTAAACCACCCCACAGAGGCGGCCATAGTGCTCAACACTCCCTTCTCCTTCATCCGCACGATAGGCAAGGATGTGTTCTCTGACCCGAAGTATTTCTCTCAGTCTGAGCTTGACAAAATATACTCACCCGTACACAATGCCACAGCCGACACCACAGCCACATCCAGCGTGGCAAAACGCAAGAACGTGGTGGTACTCATCGTCGAGAGCTTCGGCAGAGAGTATATAGGGGAGTACAACAAGCAGTTGGACGGCGGCAAATACAAGGGCTACGCTCCCTTTATAGACGAGTTGCTGAAGCAGTCGCTCACGTTCGACTACACCTTTGCCAACGGTCGTAAGAGCATTGACGGTATGCCGTCCATACTCTCAAGCATTCCTCATTTCGTAGAGCCTTTCTTCCTTACTCCCGCCTCGCTCAATGATGTTAGCGGACTGGCCGACCGACTGGGGGAGTGCGGCTACAGCAGCGCCTTCTTCCACGGGGCACAGAACGGCAGCATGGGTTTTGAAGCATTCTCCCGTACCACAGGTTATCAAAAGTATTACGGCAGAACAGAATACAACAATGACAAGCGCTTTGACGGTGACAAGGACTTTGACGGCACATGGGCAATATGGGACGAGCCTTTCCTGCAGTACTATGCCTTGAAGATGACCGAGATGAAAGAACCTTTCATAACATCTGTGTTCACAGCATCAAGCCATCACCCGTATAACATACCAGAGAAATACAAGTCACGTTTCCCTGATGATGGGAAGAACCCTATACACAAGTGCATAAGATACACCGACATGGCACTCCGCGAGTTCTTTGAAACTGCAAAGAAGCAGCCATGGTATAAGAACACCATCTTTGTCATGACCTCTGACCATACCAACGCCATTGACCACAAGGAGTATGCCACCGACCTCGGTGTATATGTGGCACCGATACTGTTCTTCGACCCGTCAGGCGAGATGCCGCGCGGACAGCGTCAGGGCATAGCGCAACAGATAGACATCATGCCGACAGTACTTAACTATCTGGGATACAACAAGCCATACATCGCCTTCGGTATTGACCTGCTTAACACCCCTGCCGACAAGACTTGGGCCGTGAGCTACAACGGCGGCATATACCAATATGTGAAAGGCGATTACTTCATCCAGTTTGACGGTACAAAGCTGAAGGCCGCATACAACTACAAGAAAGACTGGATGATGACTACCAACCTTGTCAATGACAAGTCTAAGGAGGCCGTGCTCACCGCAATGACCAAAGAACTCAAAGCCATAATACAAAGCTATATGCAAAGGATGCAGAACAATGCTCTACGTTGATGTCATACTACCATTACCGCTCGACGGCCTGTTTACCTACTCCGTGCCAAAGGAGTGGGAGAACAAGGTGTGTCCCTACGTAAGGGCGAAAGTGCCGTTCGGCATAACAAAGACTCACACAGCATTGATAGTACGCAGCCACAATGACCCTCCGCAAGGCGACTTTGAAGTAAAGAGTATCATATCCATCATTGATGACGAGCCCATCCTGCTGCCTGCGCAATATGATATGTGGCAATGGATAAGCAAGTACTACATGTCGCCTATGGGCGATGTAATGCAGGCAGCACTGCCCCACGGCATTAAGAAAGAGGAGACCTACAGACCTAAGACCGAGGTCTATATCAGACTGGCAGACCAGTACAAGAACGAGCAGTCGCTCCATAATGCCATGAATATGCTCTCACGCTCTCCAAAGCAAATGGAGGTATTCACCGCCTATCTTGACATAAGCGGATGGGCAGAACTGAAAGAGAAGCACAGCGTGAGCCGTGAGGAACTGATAAACGTGGCACACTGCACCACCGCCCATGTAAAGGCACTCGTCAACAGGGGCTTCCTCCAAATATATGACAAGGAGATAGGCAGACTCAACAGCAACGAGGAACCACATCCAGAGAACATAAAGACCTTGAGCGCAGCCCAGCAAGAGGCGCTGGACAAACTGCGCAAGGACAACGGAGCACCATCATCTGCCCCCATACTCTTTCACGGTGTCACTTCATCCGGCAAGACTGAGGTATATATCCATTTGATACAAGAGGCGATAGACAACGGAAAACAAGTGTTATACCTGCTACCCGAGATAGCCCTGACGGTACAGATAACCAGCAGGCTGAAAAGCATCTTCGGCAACCGCATGGGCATATACCACTCCAAGTACTCCGATGCCGAGCGTGTGGAGATATGGCAACGCCAACTCTCTGACACTCCCTATGACATCATCCTCGGTGTCCGTTCGTCTGTATTCCTGCCTTTCCAGCGCCTGGGGCTAATCATTGTTGACGAGGAACACGAGACCTCTTTCAAGCAACAAGACCCATCGCCACGATACCATGCGCGCTCGGTAGCCCTGATGATGGCAAAGAAGACCGGCGCCAACGTCATACTGGGCACCGCCACCCCATCAGCAGAGACATACTACAAGGCATTGCAAGGCAAATACCGTCTGGTGGAACTAAAGACACGATACAAAGACATAAAACTGCCACACATAGAGGTTGTCAACACCAAGGACCTGCGACGCCGCAAACTAATGCGTGGTATGCTCTCGCCAGCACTCAAGAAAGCTGTTGTCGAAGCACTGCGCAAAGGAGAGCAAGCCATAATATTCCACAACCGCAGAGGCTTCTCACCCGTCATAGAGTGTCATCAGTGCGGTTGGAGTCCCAAGTGCCCTAACTGCGATGTGTCTCTCACATACCACAAGACGACAGGCTCCCTTACCTGCCACTACTGCGGACACACCTACCCTATGCCACGCCAATGTCCCGACTGCGACAACACCGCGCTCAGCGACCGTGGCGCAGGCACAGAGAAGATAGAGGACATGATAGTTGACGAGCTGAGAGAGGGCGGATGTGACGACGGCATGCTCCATATATCACGCATGGACCTTGACACCACCCGCACACGCAATGCCTACGAGCGTATCATCAACGACTTCTCTAACGGGAAGAAAAACCTGCTCATCGGTACGCAGATGGTGACAAAGGGACTCGACTTCGCCCATGTGAGCGTAGTGGGTATCATCTCAGCCGAGACGATGCTCAACAAAGCCGACTTCCGTGCACACGAGCAGGCTTTCACAATGATAACACAGGTGGCAGGCAGAGCCGGCAGACAAGGTCAGCAGGGACAAGTGTTCCTACAAACGGCGCACCCTGAGCTGCCGGTCATCAAGCAGATAACCAACAACGACTACGAAGGTTTCTTCAAGGCTCTGATGACAGAGCGCCAGCTGTTCCGCTATCCGCCGTTCTGCCGTCTTATATACATCTACCTGAAACACCGCGACAACAACATTGTCAACACCGCTGCCATAGAACTGGGCAGCCGTCTCAGACAATGCTTCGCCGACAATGTGCTGGGTCCCGACAAACCTGCCGTAGCACGCATAAAACAACTTTTCATACGCAAGATTGTACTCAAGGCAGAACCGTCATGGGGCATAACGCCGTTGCGTCACAACATCAGGTTGTGCACCGATGCTATTGTCTCTTGTCCCCAATATAAAAACATAATGATTTCATTTGACGTTGACCCGCTATAGAAGGTAAAGGGAAACAGGCTTTCTTCCTGTTTCACACAACTGTTCCGTTTCCCTTTATCAGAAGTCGAAATACTCTATCTCACCTGCACCAGTGCTTCCATCATCAAGTATCAGGTCTTCGTCACCCTCAGACTCTTTCTCGCGCTTACGCTGCACAGGCGGATTCTTCAGGTTTCCGTTCTCGTCAAACATATTATAAGTGGTACGCAGCACAGTGAACTCCGTACGTCTGTTCAAGGCATTGGCAGTTTCCTGCTCATCTTTCTTCAGCTTCTGTATAAACTCCTCGGTCAGCACATCGCCCTCCTTCAGCCATGAGTAACGCTCAGCCACGCGGCGGCGTATCTTCTTCGGACGTTCCTTGCCATATCCCACAGGCGTGAGGCGGTCAGCGGCAATACCCTTGCTTATCAAATACTTCACCACCTCCTCAGCCCTCTGCTGTGAGAGGTGTTTATTATATTCCGCCGAACCCTTATAATCCGTATGCGCCCCGAGCTCTATCGTGATATTGGGATTCTCGTTGAGCAGCATCACAAGCGAGTCAAGCGCCTGGGTGCTCGACGGCAGCAGCGTGGCCTTGTCAAACTCATAGAATATATTGTCTATCAACACCGGGGCATTAATGCTTGCCAAGGCAAACTGCAGGGTATAGGTCTCACTCTCCTTCACTTTCGGTATGGTGAGCTCCTCCTTATGGTTAAGATATCCCGGACAGCTGCCCAGCACTATATACTCCACTCCCGGGTGCACCGTTACCTCAAACGAGCCGTCGCTCTTCACGCCCAACCGCTCATTGGTACCGTCTGTGCCCACTATGCGCGCCTCTCCCTTGAGAAGTTCATAGCCATCCTGTTCATATATCCATCCCTTGATGGTCTGCACCACCTCAGGGTTCTCAAACCAATATATATTGTCATATCCTCGTGCGTCGCCCCTGCTGGTAGAGAAAAAGCCACGGTTATGACTACCCTCAAATGTCATGCCGAAGTCATCGCCCATAGAGTTGAGCGGATAGCCCGGATGGGTAATATGGAACTGCATGTCGTCACCTATCCTCGCTATAAATATGTCAAGGCCGCCCATGCCCGGGTGTCCGTCAGACGAGAAGTAGAGGTCGCCGTTAGGCCTGAACGTCGGGAACATCTCGTTGCCCGGCGTATTGACAGGCTCTCCAAGGTTCTCCACGCCCATCGCCACGCCGCCCACTATATGTGAGCGCCATATATCAAGACCGCCCTTTCCGCCCGGCATATCACTCACGAAATACAGCCACTCGCCATCAGGCGACAGCGCCGGGTGTGCGAAACACGACAGTGTGTCGTGTGATACCACAAAATCCGAAGCCTTACCCCACGAGGCATCAGCCCTCTTCGACACCATTATCTTAGCATAACGTGGCCCCGAGGCATTATAGGTGCACTGTGTAAGGTACATCTCCTGTCCGTCTGGCGAGAGAGAGCACGCTCCCTCGTCATACTCCGTGTTCAGTCCGGTGGCTATGGCCTCCGGCTTGCTCCATTTGCCTTTGTCGTCTTTCTCCGAGTAGAATATGTCAGCCGACTTCATGCCTGTCACAGCATTCAGTTCGTCTCCCTCTGCATCATTGCGCGTAGAGGTGAAATAGAGTTTGTCATTGTCATCGCCTCCCAGCACCGGCGAATAGTCATCGCGGCGCGAGTTAAACACGTCCATCTTCTTCACCTTATACTGCGAGCCCTCTTTCTTCCATTCCGGCGCATGTCGTGCCGATGTAATGCCGTTCTCCACCAGTTGGTTACCAGGCATAGAGTCACGCAGCGTCTCAAAGATACCCAGCGCCGTCTTGTAGTCGCCGTTCTTCAGAAGCTGTCGCGCATAGCGCAGGCTGTCGTCAAGCGTCGCGGTATTGTATCGTGCGGCGTTGCGGTATGCCGCCACAGCCTTCGCCGTATAGTTGATATGCTCATAGCAATGCGCCATCTTCAGTGCACGCTCTCCACGCAAGCGTTTCTCTGACGCCGCAGTCTTGGCATACGCCTTACGGTAATAGTCTGCCGCCAGGAAATACTCTCCCAGCGCCTCAGCCTTATCACCTTTCTTCACCAGCGTCTCCGCACTGCACGACACAAGCAGGCTCACGGCTAACAATATCTTATATATGGAATATACTCTTCGCATTATCCGTTGTTATGCGTGCCACTTCATCAGGTGTCACCTGATAAGCCTCCGCCATCTTCTCTATAATATGCGGTATAAAACTGCTCTCATTTCTCTCGCCCCTGTGAGGCACCGGTGCCATGTACGGCGCGTCGGTCTCCAGCACCACGCGTGTGAGCGGCACTGCGGCAGGCAGCGTCTGCGGCAGGTTGCTTTTCTTGAATGTCAGCACTCCGCCTATGCCAAGGGCAAAGCCCTTAAACTGCAACAGTTCCTGTGCCTCATGCTCATTACCCGTAAAGCAGTGGAACACCCCTCCGTGCAGCCGTCCCTCATAGCGGCGCATTATCTTCACCATCTCGTTCTGCGCCTTACGGCAGTGTATCATCAGCGGCAGACCGGCCTCCACCGACCACGCCACCTGTCTCTCAAAGGCGTCGAGCTGCTCCTGCTCATACTCGCGCGACCAGTAGAAGTCCAGTCCCACCTCTCCTATGGCTACGGGCTTGAACGTAAGCTGGCCCATACGTTTCTTCATCTCCTCTATCACCGCCGCATAGTCTGCCTTTACATCCTCCGGGTGCAGACCTACCATGCCGTGGCAATATCCGGGATAACGGCGACACACCTCGCTAATAGTATCAACAGACTCCATGTTGATGCCCGGCACCAAAAGGCACTCCGCACCACTCTCCTTGGCACGCTGTATTACCTGTTCCAAGTCATCGCGAAACTCCTCGCCGTCTATATGAGTATGTGTATCTATGAATAACAAGTTATGGTAATTCTAAGTTATGAATTGTAAGTTATGAGTTTTGAGTTATGAGTTATGAGTGTCCGCACAATTATGCATTATGAATTATGCATTACTTATTCCTTTTCATCATCTTTGCCGCATACTCACGCAGAGGCTGCTTCTTCTCCTCCGGCACATTGACCTGGTCCAGGGCAGCGAGCGCCACCTGGTAGTACTCCTCCATCTTTGCCTTCGCCATACGGTCTATGCCGAGTTTGTTATATATAGCAGTCACCGCCGCCACCTTCTCCTTGCGGTCAGCGTCCACGGTGTCTATCCACCGCTGCAACTCAGCCTTGTCGTCGCCCTCTGCCTTGGCAAGTGCGTTGATGAGCATATACGTCTTCTTATTACACATGATGTCGCCGCCTATCTCCTTGCCAAACACAGCACTGTCGCCATACACGTCAAGATAGTCGTCCTGCAGCTGGAATGCCAGTCCCATGGCCTCGCCGAAGCGGTAGAGGCTCTCCACATCCTCCGCCGGTGCACCTGCCATCATGGCTCCTATCCTCACCGCACAGCCCAGCAGCACACTCGTCTTCAGACGTATCATCTCAATGTACTCCTGTTCCGTAACGTCGTTGCGTGTCTCGAAGTCCACGTCATACTGCTGTCCGTGGTTTATGTCTATGGCGGTATCGATAAACGTTGACATACACTTCTCTCCCATCCACCTTACAGCCAACAACAGCATATTGTCGCCAGAGAGGATGGCAGTGTTCTCGTTCCACTTGCGGTGCACCGTTGGCATACCACGGCGCACGTCGGCATGGTCCATCACGTCGTCATGCAACAGTGTGAAGTTATGATAGGTTTCCAGCGCCACCGCCTGCGGCAGCACGTCACGACCGTCCTCACGCCACATCTCGTATGCCTTCATCATCAGCACCGGACGTATGCGCTTGCCGCCCAGCGACAACACATAGCGTATGGGCTCATACAGTCCGCGCGGTTCCACGTCAAGCGGCAACTGCGAAATGTAGTCATTTATTATATCTTCGTATTTCATCGTATTCTAAGTTATGATAATTCTAAGTTATGAGTTTTGAGTTATGAGTTATGAGTGTCCGCACAATTATGAATTATGAATTAACTACAGGTTTAGAGCCGCGTTAAACATTATGCTTGACGAGTTAACGTGATACTTGCCGTATGACACGTTGAGCTTGAAACGCTCAAGCAGCAGTCCGGCTCCCACGGTAAAGCCCGCCCCGTGACTGCTCTCGCTGTTGTCAGTCAGGTTACGCGTCTTCATGCTATAGGTGCGACGCGCGTTATATCCTCCCGCCACATAGAACTGCTCCGTCAGCTTCAGGTCCACTCCCACGCAGGCATGGCGCAGGAAGGCATAGTCCCAGTGGTTGAGGTCGGCGAAGGTCAGCGACAACCGCAACGGCGAGTTAGGCAGACCGTATGTCACACCCACCGACACATCAGTTGGCAACGACTCAAACTCGTCCTCGTATGTAGAGAGCTGTCCGCCGAGGTTACGCACGGAGAGAGAGGCCGAGAAATCCTTATCGGCGCTGTAGTAGTTCAGTCCAAGGTCAATGGCCGCCGCCGTACTGGTATAGCCGCCAATCTTTGAATATATGAACTTCGCGCCTATGCCGCCCACGAGGTTCTTTGCCAGCGTATAGGAGAAGAGTCCCTCAAAGGCCATGTCGGCAGCAGAGAACGTACCCGTCTGCACGTCATTCTGGTCCACCTCCTTCATCTTGCCGTAGTTTATATAGTGTATCGCACCGCCCACCGTGGCCTTGTCGTTTATGATGTCGGCATAGTTGGCGGTGTACATCCCCACGCCGTCCATATAGTTCATATAGCCCACCGTCACCGTCCTGCCGCCCACCGACGCCAGCAACGCAGGGTTTGACAACGCCAGCGTGGCGTCATCCTCTATTATCGAGATATTGTCGCCACCCAGTGCTGCGGCATGTGCGCTCTCTGGCAGGCGCAGGAAGTTATACGCCGTCTGGCTCTCCTGCGCGCGTGTCCCCACAGCCATCGCTGTCAGCAGTATTGTGAATAAACACTTTCTCATCTATGAAATAACGCTCTCCCCACCTATTTATTATTAATATCACCACGGAATTTACGAAATTTGCTTTCGCACTATACTATTTTCACTTTCGCCCAGCACGTTTATATGCCAAAATCGCACTCGTCCAGTGCGTTTTTGCATAAAAATTGCACTCGCTCAGTGCATTTTTTTGTAAAAGTTGCACTCGTTCAGTGCATTTTTTGTAACTTTGCAGCATAGAATCATAAATAATCCATCGTTTATGGAACATCTGACAGACAATTACAGAAAACTGCTGAGCGAGACTCCTACAGACTTTCACCGCTACATATACGACAAGGTGAACTGGTCTGACCGCATGGTGGGCATCACCGGTCCGCGCGGCGTGGGCAAGACAACCCTGCTACTGCAATATATAAAAGAGAAACTGAACACTGACGACACACTGTATGTGACGGCAGAAGACTTTTATTTCTCAAACCACAGACTGACAGAACTTGCGGATGAGTTCACTAAGATGGGAGGCCGCCACCTCTTCATTGACGAGATACACAAGCATGAGGACTGGTCGAGAGAGTTAAAACTGATATATGACTATCACAAAGAGTTGCAGGTGGTATTCACCGGCTCGTCTATGCTTGACATCACCAAAGGTGCCACCGCCGACCTGTCACGCCGCGCCATAACCTACAACATGCAGGGATTGTCTTGGCGAGAGTATCTCAAAATGTTCCACAACATTGAGATACCACAATACACACTTGACGACATATTGCAACAGAAGGTGTCACTGCCACAAGGCTTCAGACCCCTCGCACTCTTCCGCGAATACCTTCGCAAAGGATATTACCCCTTCGCAGGAGAAAGCAACTACGAGAAACGGCTCTTCGCCGTGATTACCAAGACGCTGGAAGTTGACATCCCACAATATGCCAACCTCAGCGCGTCAATGTCAAGGAAACTGAGACATCTGCTTGCCGTTATTGCCGAGAGCGTACCCTTCAAGCCTAACATGACCTCACTGGCACAAGTGCTGGGTGTCAGCCGTAACAACGTAGCCGACTACCTGTTGTTCATGGAAGAGGCCGGCATGATAGGCCAACTGAGAGACTCCACGAGCGGAATACGCGGTCTGGGTAAAGTGAACAAAGTTTATCTTGACAACCCGAACCTTATCTACACCCTTGTACCGGAGAAAGCTGAGACTGGCAATGTGCGCGAGACATTCTTCTACAACCAGATGCGCGTGAACAATGAAGTGATATGCTCACCTGTCTCCAATTTTCTAATCAACGGCCACACCTTTGAGGTCGGAGGAAAGGGCAAAGGCAAGAAGCAGATAGCCGACCTACCAGACAACTACGTTGTGAAAGACGACATAGAGTATGGCTACGGCAACGTGATACCGCTCTGGGCTTTCGGGTTAAACTATTGATACATAGAATAGGACATTTTGGTGATTTCGCCTTTTTATTTTTGTCAACGAAAAAACGCAAACTAGAATAAAATTGAAGGTAAAAAAGCGGAAAACACAATGTTTTTTCACCATTTTACGCCCTCTTCATCATCAAAGCATAGCTTTCAGGGTGTAAAACGATAGCTTTCACGACGAGAAACGATAGCTTTTATACCATAGAACGATAGCTTTTACGACGCAAAAGCTATCGTTTTTTCATGCTTTTTTATAACCCATCACTGATTATCAACGAGTTACAACCTCCGCAGATTTCGCTGTACGCGGCCAGCAGGAAATAATTTTCAAATATCTCACGTATGAGGCGTTAACAGAAGGTCCCAAATAGGACATTTTTGTCATCGGCTAACATAAATCAAGTCCAATTCAACACCGTATTCATATATTTCTTTGAACATGAATTGCCATAAATTGACCATAAATTATTATTTATTTCTGAGCCGACAGGCCACAAAGATTGTCCTTATGATTCTCCCTGATTTCTGCTCCGGAGGAGCATAAGGTGTAAAAGAAAACTTATTGCATATAATGATTATTTCTGCAAATAAAAAAAGCAGTCGCGCCACAATGTGACACGACTGCTTTAGTCTTTATATATCGTCAGATTTTTTATATCAGGTTCATACCGTTCTCCTTGCACTCGCGGCGCTGCTCCTCTGGCCAGATGCTTGCCTGTATCTCGCCGATGTGCGCCTTCTGCAACATTATCATGCAGAGACGGCTCTGACCTATACCACCACCGATAGAGAGTGGCAGTTTGCCCTCAAGCAACTGCTTGTGGAAGAACAACTCGGCACGCTGCTCCTGACCCTCCAATGCCAGCTGACGGAGCAATGCCTCCTTGTCAACACGTATGCCCATTGATGAAAGTTCTATGGAACGGTCAAGCACAGGATACCATATAAGGATATCACCGTTGAGTCCGAGGAATCCGTCTGAGTTAGGTGTGGTCCAGTCATCATAGTCTGGGGCACGACCGTCGTGCTTCTCACCGTCAGAGAGCTTGCCACCGATGCCCATGATAAAGACCGCTCCGTATTTCTTGCATATAGCGTCCTCACGCTCCTTGGCGGTCATGCCAGGATACATCTTCAGTAACTCCTCAGAGTGAATGAAGTGTATCTCGCGAGGCAGGAACGGCTTGAGCTGCGGATAGGTCTCACATGCCAGGAACTCCGTACGCAGTATGGCAGAGTAGATGCGACGCACCACGCTCTTGAGGAAGTCGAGTGTACGCTCCTCACGGCTTATCACCATCTCCCAGTCCCACTGGTCAACGTAAAGCGAGTGAAGATTGTCAAGCTCCTCATCGGCGCGTATAGCGTTCATATCAGTATATATGCCGTAACCCGGGTCTATATTATACTCTGCAAGAGTGAGACGCTTCCACTTGGCAAGAGAGTGTACCACCTCTGCCATCTGGTCGCCAAGGTCCTTAATAGGGAACGACACAGGGCGCTCTACACCGTTAAGGTCATCATTAATGCCCAGGCCCTTCAACACGAACAAAGGAGCCGTGACACGACGAAGCCTCAACTCCGTGCTTAGGTTCTGCTGGAAAAATTCCTTTATCAGCTTTATGCCTTGCTCTGTCTGCCAAAGGTCGAGCAGAGCTTTATATCCTGCTGGTTTTATCAACTTGCTCATATTTTTTGAAATTTTATGCAAAGGTAAACAAAAATACTAAACTGACAAAGTTTTTTCCATTTTATTTTACAAATAGACAGAAAAATGTTATTTTTAATATCTTTTTGAAATCTTTACAGATGTTTTTTACAAGTTTTTGGCAAATACATATACTTATTTTGTTATTTGCGAAATTATGTGTACCTTTGTATGTATTTTTCATGTTAGATATGATTAGACACTCTATACTATATATATGTATGTTGCTGAGTGCGGCAACATCTCTTGCACAGGATATCACGACAAGTGCCGACACCTTAGTCGCCGACACCACCTATACGCTGCCTTGGCCGCAGTCTATGCAGGCACGCCTTGACAGCATCATCGGCGGGGCAAAGATGCTGGAGACATCACAGATGGGTTTCCTGGTGTATGACCTTGACGATGACTCCGTGCTCTACGCCAGGGACCATAGGCAGGTCATAAGACCGGCGTCCACAATGAAACTAATCACCGCTATCACGGCGCTTGACCAGCTGAGCACCGACTACGAGTACTCCACACGCGTGTGCTACACAGGAAAGGTTATGCCTTCCGCCACTTTTGAGCAAGACAGCACACAACTGCTTATGGGCGATATATATATAATAGGTGGCATGGACCCCAAGATAAGCGAGGAGGACATCAGCACCTTTGCCAAGAGCATCAGGAGCCTCGGCATTGACACCATCTGCGGCAATATATATGCCGACCGCAGCATGAAGGACTCTGACCAGTATGGTGAGGGATGGTGCTGGGATGATGACAACGCCATTCTGTCGCCTTTGGTATATAAGAGGAAGGACAACATGATTGACGTACTGCTGACCGCCCTGAGCAAGGAGAAGGTGTTTCTTGACGGTAACAAGGGAGAGAAGAAGTGTCCGCAGGGCGCAAAGGTGGCGTATGAGTTGAGGAGGCCGCTGGAAGATGTGTTGCAGCCTATGATGAAGCTGAGCAACAACCTGTATGCTGAGAGCATGTATTACCAGATAGGACTGACACAGGGACGCCCTGCCACAGCAAAGAAGGCACAGACCGTGGAGGAGGCCATAATGAAGAAGGCGGGAGCGGGTGAAGCCATCCACCGCTTTGCCGACGGTTCGGGACTGTCGCTGTATAACTACCTGTCAGCAGAGATTGAGGTGGCTTTCCTACGCTATGCGTTTAAGAGGGAGGCCGTGTTTGATGCCCTTTACAGGTCGCTGCCTATAGCAGCAGTGGACGGCACGATAAAGGACCGTATGGCTGGTACGCCTGCCGCCGGCAACGTGCATGCCAAGACCGGTACACTGTCGGGCGTGAGCAGCCTGGCTGGATATCTCACCGCACCTAACGGCCACCGTCTGGCGTTCTCAATAATGAACCAGGGGGTAATGCGCGGTATATACGCAAAGAACCTTCAAGACAAACTCTGCGCCGCTATGTGCAGGTAATAGATTAATGCATAATGCATAATGCATAATTCATTATTAAACTAATAATTAATAACTAATAATTAATCCCACTAACTCACGCTCCCTCCCTCACAGGGAGGGCTGGGGTGGGTCTCATAACTTGCCAACAATGACACAACGCGTAATCATATCACAGCACTTGGAGAATGACCTCACCAACGCTATAGCAAACTGCAGTCACGACCGCATATTTGTACTTACCGATACTACCACCAACGTATGTTGCTGGCCGCTGATAAAGGACTTCAGCTGTCTGGACGGCGCACAGACCATAACCATAGGCGCAACAGACATGGAGAAAACTCTGCAGTCGGTAAGCCATGTATGGGAGGAACTGCAGAAAGGCGGTGCCACACGCCACTCGCTGTTGATAAACCTCGGAGGAGGTATGGTAACTGACCTCGGAGGCTTTGCGGCAAGCACGTTCAAGAGGGGTATCAACTTTATCAACATACCTACCACGCTGCTGTCTATGGTTGACGCTTCGGTGGGCGGCAAGACCGGCTTTAACTTCGGCGGTCTGAAGAATGAGATTGGCGTGTTTAACGATTCCAAGTATGTCATTCTCTGCGCTGACTTCCTGAAGTCCCTTGATGACCAGAATATGCGCTCCGGCTATGCCGAGATGCTGAAACACGGACTGATACAACGTGACAACGGACTGAGCATGTGGCAGGAGCTCGTGGCATTTGACATCACGAGACCTGACCTCGCACAGTTGCAGAGGATGATTGCTGACTCTGTGGCTGTAAAGGAGCGCATCGTAGAGGAAGACCCGCATGAACACGGCATACGCAAGGCTCTGAACCTGGGACACACCGTGGGCCACGCGCTGGAGTCATGGGCAATGAAGCGCACACCTATACTGCACGGATATGCCGTGGCTTACGGCATCATAGTGGAACTGTATCTGTCGGTTATCAAATGCGGTTTCCCCACTGACGTAATGAGACAAGCAGTGACATACATTCGCGAGACTTACGGCGTACTGCCCATAACATGCAATGACTACCCCGAGTTGCTGCAGCTGATGACACATGACAAGAAGAATGTGGCTGGTGTCATCAACTTCACTCTGCTTTCCGCCATCGGAGGCATAGAGATTAACCAGACGGCAACAAAAAAAGAAATCGAGGAAGCCCTCGATTTCTTTAGAGAAGGTTAGAAAAAAAGATTATTTTGCGTATAACGCAACAATTGCCTCGTAAAGTTCCTGCTTGCCAGAGGTCTGCTTTGGCTCGCCCACTTTCTTTCCATACTCATAGACCTGTTCCAAGGTAAGCTTGCCATCCTCGAAGTCCTTGCCTATGCCTGAATCGAATGAGGCGTAACGCTCTTTCAGCATCTGTGGGATTGGTGACTTCTCCAGTATCTCAACAGCATTGAGCAGTGCGCGTGCGCATGCGTCCATACCTGAGATGTGTGCGATGAAGATGTCCTCAAGGTCGGTAGAGTTACGACGTGTCTTAGCGTCGAAGTTTGTACCGCCGGTACCGAGACCACCATTGCGTACAATCTGCATCCATGCCTGTGTCAGCTCGAAGTTATCGATTGGGAACTGGTCTGTATCCCATCCGTTCTGAGCGTCGCCACGGTTAGCATCAATAGAACCAAGCATACCGTTATCTACTGCCACAGCGAGCTCGTGCTCGAAGGTGTGACCAGCCAGCGTAGCGTGGTTAACCTCAATGTTCACCTTGAAGTCCTTGTCAAGACCATGAGTCTTAAGGAATCCGATGACTGTCTCTGTATCAACGTCATACTGGTGCTTAGATGGCTCCATTGGCTTTGGCTCAATGAGGAACGTACCCTTGAAGCCCTTACCACGTGCATAGTCGCGAGCCATGCCAAGCATTGTAGCCATGTGCTCTTTCTCACGCTTCTGGTCTGTATTGAGAAGGCTCATGTAACCCTCACGACCGCCCCAGAACACATAGTTCTCAGCACCGAGCTTGATACCTGCGTCAATGGCGTTCTTAATCTGAACGATAGCGCGAGCTACCACGTCAAAGTCAGGGTTGGTAGAAGCACCGTTCATATATCGTGCATTACCGAAAACGTTAGCAGTTGACCATAACAGCTTGATGCCGGTCTCCTTCATCTTCTGCTGCAGGTAGTCTGTGATAGCCTTGAGGTTTGCCTCATACTCCTCTACGCTGCTGCCCTCTGACACGAGGTCAACATCATGGAAGCAGAAATATGGTACACCGAGCTTCTGCATTATCTCAAAACCTGCGTCAGCCTTGTTCTTTGCTATCTCTACTGCGTCAGCACCCTGATTCCATGGGAATGTCTTTGTGCCACCACCGAACTGGTCTGCACCCTCTGCGCACAGTGTATGCCACCATGCCATAGCGAAACGCATCCAGTCTTTCATTTTCTTGCCTGCCACCACGCGCTCTGCGTCATAGTAGTGGAATGCCATAGGGTTCTTTGACTCAGGACCCTCATACTTGATTTGTCCAATCTCTGGGAAATACTCTTTTGCCATTTTGTTTAGTTTATATTATTAAGTTGATTTGTTTTTATTTGATATAACACCTATAGTGACTATAGTATCTATAGTATTTATAGCAAATATTGGCACTATAAATACCATCAAGAACTACACGAGTTCCGCCTTCCACTTCTCGTAGGCCTCTCTGTACTGCCGTGCCTTTGCGGTATCTGGCTCAATAACTGCTATCTTCTTCAGAGTGGAGAATGCCTCAGTGTTGTCCTTATACATTCCACATCCTATGCCTGCTCCCTTGGCTGCACCCACCGAGCCGTCGGTCTCAAGCAACTCTATCGTTGCTCCTGAAGTGGAAGCGAGGGTGTCACGGAAGAGCGGCGACAGGAACATATTGGCCTTGCCTGCGTGTATCTTCTTTATATCCATACCCATCTGACGCATTATCTCCATGCCATAGCAGAAAGAGAACACTATACCCTCTTGGGCGGCACGAACGATATGCGCACGGTTGTGCTTATTGAAGTTCACTCCCTTTATCTGGCAACCCACCTCACGGTTCTCAAGCACTCGCTCTGCTCCGTTGCCGAATGGTGAGATAGTTACGCCGTCAGCCCCAATAGGCGCCTGAGCAGCAAGGTCATTCATCTCTGCGTATGACAGGTCGGGTGTGATATTGCGGTGCACCCAAGCATTGAGTATGCCGGTACCGTTGATACAGAGCAGCACGCCGAGGCGGTCAAGCTCCGTGGTGTAATTAACATGGGCGAAGGTGTTTACACGGCTCTTGGGATCGTAGTTCACCTCGCCCAGCACTCCATAGACCACACCTGACGTACCTGCAGTAGAGGCTATCTCACCAGGGTTGAACACATTGAGTGACAAGGCATTGTTTGGTTGGTCACCGGCACGGTAACTGATAGGGGTGCCCTCTTTCAATCCCGTCTCCGCAGCTGCAGCGGCACTCACCTCACTCTGTACAGCGAATGTTGGTACTATAGGGGCTATCACATCCTCAGAGAAACCGAAGTAGTCAAACAGGAATTTAGCAGGACGCTTCTCCTTGAAGTCCCACATCATTCCCTCAGAGAGTCCGCTGATAGTAGTGTTTATCTCGCCGCTCAGCTTCATTGCGATATAGTCGCCTGGAAGCATCACCTTATATATATTGTCAAAAAGCTCTGGCTCATTCTCCTTTACCCAAGCCAGCTTGGCAGCTGTAAAATTACCTGGAGAATTGAGCAGATGACCAAGACACTTCTCACTGCCCAAGTCGTTAAAGGCTCTTTCACCATAAGGAACAGCGCGCGAGTCACACCAGATGATACTGTCACGCAGGGCGTTGTGGTTTTTGTCCACACACACCAGTCCATGCATCTGATATGATATGCCGATGGCCTTGATATCATCGCCGGTAGCCCCGGCATCCGCCATAATCTTTTTTAATGACAGCTTGGCATTCATCCACCACATCTCGGGGTCTTGCTCTGCCCAGCCAGCCTTAACAGCCTTTATAGGCGCTTCTTTCTCAGGAAAGAATGCTGTAGCAGCCATCTGGCCTGTCTCTGCATCGACGAGCGATGCCTTTACGCTTGACGAACCCACGTCAAAGCCCAATAAGTATTGTCTTGCCATTGTTTTGGTTTAGAGTTGTTTTTCGTTAGTAAAGAGAGGAAGGGGATATTTGGCTTTTACCTACCCTCTATTTAGGTTTCTTCATGAACAAAGGTAACATATTTCAACAAAACCACAAAAAAAGTATAGGTAAAAAATGCTTAAATGATACATTTTTTACCTATACAGTGAATATTTCTCCACCTCAGCCACCACCGTTTCCGGTATCAGCGATGTAATATCTTCTCCACGACGGATGCGCTGACGCACCATAGTACTTGACACATCAAGGAGCGGAACCGCTATATGCGTAACCCCTTTCACCTCTATGTTTCCTTTTTCTATCTCTTCCTCTATCGGTATCGTCACAGAAGTATCCCAGCTGTCATCACGCCGTGGATAGACCGCTACCTCATAGTCACGCAGTATTTCCACATAATGGGCCCAGCGATGGAAGTGAACCCAGTTATCACCTCCTATAATAAGAACGAAGGTGTGCTCCGGATAATCCATCCTCAGATGTCTCAGCGTATTCCATGTATATGAAGGCTTTGGCAAATGGAACTCATAATCTGACACCCGTAAGCGACATTCGTTTTTCAGCGCAGCCTCGACCATACGCAGACGCATCTGCTCTGGAGCCAAGTCTGTGTTGCCATGCTTCAACGGATTTTCTGGTGACACCATATACCAAACCTCATCAAGCCCTGCCTTTTCCAACATGGCTCGCCCTAAAGCTACATGGCCTTTATGTATCGGGTTAAAAGACCCTCCGAATAATCCTATACGCATAGCCCGTTGAGCCTCCTCTCTCGTAAGCCGAACTCCGATGACACATAGTTATCAAAAGACTGACATACAGCGGAGGAGAAACGTTGTCCTACCGTTACCAGTTCTTTCATAAGCGGTTCCTCAACCTCAGCAAGCTTTGTCTGCGTGTCTATATCCTTGCACAGAAGAGCGTAGCAGAACCCCGCATTAAAGTTATCACCTGCCCCAATTGTACTTACAGTCTCTATCTTTGCAGCATCCACCGATGTATGGTACAACGGTGTAAACACCTGTACCGGCTTATCGGCATCAGTATATATAAAGGTTTCACAATATGTGCGGATATGCTTCTCGTACACATCTTTTGCAACCTCCTCGTTAAAAAGAAGCGAGAAGTCCTCATGTGAGCCGCGCACTACTGTAGCCAACTGCATATTTTCAATTATTGACGGAAGAACCTGGGGCAAATCCTTCAAATGTGAGGCTCTGAAATTTACGTCATAGTATATTATCGCTCCCACATCATGAGCCTTGCGCAATAACTCATATACACAAGTGCGCACCTTGGGATTTATAGCGAAGTATGAACCGAAGATGACGACATCACCTTCATTTATCTCAGGAAAGCAAGGTGGCATGTTCAAAGCCTCATGCATCTTGTAGAACTGATACTCGGCATCGTTACGCTCGTTCAGGAACGCCAACGACACGTGCGACTGCGTACCTTTATGCCGGTACACATACTGGGTATCCACGTTATTCTCGTGCAGGAAAGCAGTCACTATGTCACCCACACGGTCGTCACCCACCTCTGTCACCATTACACACGGTACGCCACACCGTCCCAACGACACTATGGCATTGAAGGCTGAACCACCCGGCACAGCTTTCTGCGGCTGATTGTTCCGGAATATTATGTCATATACAGTCTCACCTAAACCGATTATCTTTCTCATTTCTTTAGCATTTTCTCTTTGTTTCGTGCACCTTTCATCTAATCCACGCTTTATTCACACTCTCTCCTACCCTTTTAATAACAAAAAGCCCCTCAGAGATTATCTCCGAGGGGCCGTTAAGTTATGTCTTTGTCTTCAATGACAAGCAGTTATTACTTGCTGAGGTCCTTGAAGAGAGCGATACGCTTGAACTCTGGCTCGATGTCGTCAGAACCCTCGCCTACCATTACACCCTTACCAACGGTAGAGATGCGGTCAGCAGCGATCTTGTACTTGTTAACGAGCATGTTCTTAACAGCGTTAGCACGAGCCTCAGAGAGAGCCTGGTTCTTAGCTGCGTCACCTTCTGGAGATGCGAAACCAGAGATCTCGAGCTTAGAATCCTTGTTCTTCTTCATGTACTTAGCGATAAGGTCAACAGTCTGCTGCTGGTTCTTATCGATAACTGACTTACCAACCTGGAATACTACTGGTGGCATGTAAGCCTCAGTCTTAGTCTCCTTCTTAACTACAGCTGGCTTAGCCTCGCAGTCAGCAAGAGCCTTCTTCAGCTGAGCGATCTGTGCGTCCTTAGCGGCAGCAGCAGCCTTAGCAGCGTCAGCCTCTGCACGAGCAGCGTTGATCTTTGCGTTGAGATCGTCGATCTCCTGCTGGTCACGGAGCTGCTCAATAGCGAAGTTGTGAGTACCGTTAGAAGTCTTGAACTTGTAGTTAACACCAGCCTTCAGAGCGAGACCTGCGTTGTTGATGTCATACTGGATGAAGTCAGTCTTACCTGTGTTACCGAGTCCCCAGTTCATTGTTGGCTCGAGATAAACCTGCCACTGCTTGTCAGAACCGAAGTTGATAGCGAAGTCAGCACCAACCTTGCTCACATAGCGAGAAGCGTTACCAGCCTCAACGAATTTAGGACGGAAAGCCCACTCGTAACCGAAGCCACCGAGAGCGATGATTTCGAATGTACGTGGCTGACCTTTGTAACCTGCGAAGAGGTTCATAAGGTTAGCTGTTGCCAAACCGTAAACGTCAACACCCTGGATGAATGTCTTACCATTGTAAACACGGTTTGTGCTGAAGTAAGCTGTACCCTCAACAGCGAGACCAAGAACAGTAGTGAAGTTCTTACCTACACGGATGCCGAAGTTAGGAGAGAATGTCTTGAAAGAAGACTCACCCTTAACAGCTGTGATAGCACCACCGTTAACACCTACGTAAATGTTGTCCTGAGCCTTAGAAGCCGTAACAACGGTACGTGGCTCTGCGCTTGCAGTTGCTACCATAGCAGCTGCTGCGAAAAACATTGCAATCTTTTTCATTGTTTAATTAAATAATAAAAAAAAGTTTTGTTAAGTATTATCTTTGCCATACATATCCGCCCAAGCTGTTTCCAGCATAGCCGAAAGCGGATTTTTCGTGTGCAAAATTACAGTAAACGTTTGAAATGAACAAAAGTTTTCTTGCATATAACTCACACTAATTACTTTTTCTTGATAAATATCAAGCAACCGATATTTTGATTTGGATAGTCGCCTAATTTTAACTACCTTTGCAAATCATTAACATTATATATACACACGCACGTGAATACTTTTAAGAAATTTTTACCAGACGTATTAGTCGTTTTGCTTTTTGCAGCAATCTCATTCACTTATTTCTATCCTGCCGACATAGAAGGCAGGATTTTATACCGTCATGACTCATCAGCCGGACGTGGCATGGGCGAAGAGTCACGCCAGTACAAAGAGCGCACTGGCGAGATTACACGCTGGACAAACTCCGTGTTCGGAGGTATGCCTACATACCAGACGGCACCATCATACGAATCTTCCACGACGCTAAATCACATATTGAGTGCCTACCACTTGTGGCTGCCTGAAAACGTATGGTACGTATTCGCATATCTTCTCGGCTTCTACATCCTGCTGCGCTCATTTGACTTCCGCTGGTACCTGGCTACCCTCGGAGCTATAGTATGGGCTTTCAGCAGCTATTTCTTTATTATCATAGCTGCCGGACATATATGGAAGGTGTTAGCCTTGGCATATCTGCCACCGATGATTGCCGGCATCTTGTTGGCATACAGGGGGAAATACCTTGCAGGATTAGCAGTGACGGGTATCTTCACTGCCTTTGAAATCAATGCCAACCACGTGCAGATGACATATTACTATCTCTTCATCATTCTATTCCTTGTCATCGGCTTCTTCATCAGTGCCATCAGGAACAAACAAATCATGCATTTCATAAAAGCAAGTGCTGTTTGTATCTTAGCAGGCATATTGGGCGTTCTCGTAAATATCCCTAACCTCTACCACACATGGGAATACCAGAAGGAGTCTATGCGTGGCAAGAGCGAGTTAGTAAAACAAAACACCGCAAACCAGACTTCAAGTGGCTTGGACCGTGACTATATCACACAATGGAGCTATGGCATAGACGAGACATGGACATTGCTCGTGCCAAACACGAAAGGTGGCTCTTCCATGACTCCTATCAGCCAGTGTAAGGCTGCTCAGGAGAAAGCTGACCCGATGTACATGGAGATTTACCAGCAAATGGGACAGTACTGGGGCGAGCAACCCGGCACGTCTGGTCCTGTATACGTAGGGGCCTTTGTACTGATGCTCTTCATTCTCGGACTATTCATTGTGAAGGGCTCCATAAAATGGGCTTTACTTGGTGCTACCATACTGAGTATTATGTTGTCTTGGGGACGTAACATGATGTGGTTCACCGACCTCTTCATAGACTACTGTCCAATGTATGCCAAGTTCCGTACAGTGGCTTCAATACTTGTAATAGCTGAGTTCACCATACCTTTGCTCGGTATGCTGGCATTAAAGAAAGTGATTGACGAACCTGACTGTGTAAAGACCACAATCAAAGGCAAGAAGGTAAACTGGCTGATGGTAAGCTTTGTACTTACAGGAGGCATAGCTGCATTGTTTGCCATTGCACCTACCCTGTTCTTCGACAGTTTCGTATCCCAGGCTGAGATGCGTGCGCTCAGCGGTATTCCACAAGAGCAACTGGCTCCGCTGCTTGCCAACTTGCGTGAGATACGTATCGCCACATTCACATCAGACTGCTGGCGCTCATTCTTCATCATCCTCCTCTGTACAGTGGTTATCAATGTCTATCGCATCAAGAAGATAAATGCCGTTACAGCAGTGAGCATCATCGCAGTGGTATGTCTTGTTGACATGTGGCAGGTAAACAAGCGTTACCTTAATGACGACATGTTTGTCAGCAACACTCTGCGTACAGCACCGGTAGAGCCTACTGAGACCGACAGGATAATCCTGCAAGACAAATCTCTTGACTATCGTGTACTCAACCTCGCCTCTAACACCTTCAACGAGAATGAGACGAGCTTCTTCCACAAGTCAATCGGCGGTTACCACGCAGCAAAGCTACGTCGTTACCAAGAACTCATTGAGAACCACATCGCACCAGAGATGCAAGCAGGCTTTAATGCCATAGCACAGGCACAGGGAGATATGTCAAAGGTAAATGGCGACAGTATCATACCTGTGATAAACATGCTTAACACCAAGTATCTCATACTGCCTCTGCAGGAAGGAAAGACCATGCCGTTACAGAACCCATACGCCATGGGCAACGCATGGTTTGTCAACGAGGTGATGTATGTGGATAACGCAAACAAGGAGATAGAAGCCTTGGGCAAGACTGACCTGCATACTGTTGCGATTGCAGACAAGTCTTTTGAGTCTGTAATTGGCAAGAGTTCTGTACAAGACTCCACCTCTACCGTGACGCTCACTAAGTACGAGCCTAACGAATTACATTATGACGTCAACTCAAAGAATGGTGGTGTCGTAGTGTTCTCCGAGATATACTATCCAGGATGGAGCTGTACCGTTGACGGGCAGCCAGTGGAGATAGGCAGGGCAAACTATGTACTGCGTGCTATTCAGGTAAAGCCCGGCCAGCACAAGGTCGTAATGGAGTTCAGGCCAAAGTCTCTCGCCACAACAGAGACTATTGCATACATAGCCTTGATAGTGCTATTCATCGCTGTAATTGTATCCGTAGTCCTTTCTGTCAAGAAGAATGCCAAGAAATAACATAATAGCATTATTATTGTTACTGATTCCGTTCACGGCTGCAGCCAAGACGGGATGGGACTTGTGCGTATCAAGCAACCAACGGTTTCTGCAACACACAGACGGTACGCCGTTCTTCTGGCTCGGCGATACCGGTTGGTTGTTACCCACAAAGCTTGACCGCGACGAGGCAAGGAACTATCTGCAGACAGCACACGACAATGGCTACAATGTTGTACAGGTGCAGACACTCTGCGGCGTGCCTTGTGTAAACGTATATGGTCAATACTCTAACAACCGCTACGAACCGTGGGATATGTCTTGCTTTGACAACAATTCCATGACCTACACTTACTGGGACCACATGGACTACATCATCAGCGAGGCTGAACGTCATGGCATATACATCGCCATGGACTGTATATGGGGCGGGTTGGTAAAATCGGGACTGATAGACACTGAGGGAGCAGAAGCCTACGGCACGTTCCTTGCCGAGCGATATAAGAAGCATCCCAATATAATATGGATGATTGGCGGCGACATTCAAGGCGACATCAAGCCAAAAGTGTGGGAGACGTTGGCAAAGACTATCAAGTCTATAGACAGCAACCACCTGATGACTTACCATCCCCGTGGCAGGTACACCTCTGCCAAATGGTGGGCGGGAGCCAAGTGGATAGACTTCCACATGTACCAGTCTGGTCACCGTGCGTATGGGCAGCGAATGGGTAACAAAGACTACCCCATCCCCGACAACACAGAAGAGGACTGTTGGATGTATGTGGACTCCACATGGGCATACAACCCCGTCAAACCGGTTATCGACGGGGAGCCATCCTACGAGGACATTCCTGTAGGACTACACTTCCCCGACGGACGACGTTGGACGGCAAGCGATGTACGTCGTTATGCCTATTGGGATGTATTCGCAGGATGTTTCGGTCACACCTACGGCCATAACGCCATTATGCAGATGCACAAGGAAGGGCAAAGCGTGGCATACTCCTCCACAAGTAAGACTTGGTATGAGGCACAACGTGACAGTGGCTACACATCAATGAAATACCTGAAGGCATTGATTCTCTCCCTGCCTTACTTTGAACGTCAGCCCGACCAGAGCGTCATATATAAAGGGAACGGAGAGAAATACCACCGTATAGCCTGCACACGCGGCACAGACTATCTCCTTATATATAACTACATTGGAGGAGAGATGCATATAGACCTCACACGCATAAGCGGCAAGAATAAAAAGCTATGGTTAATGGACACCAGAAACGGCAAGCTCACATTCATTGGGGTACGCCGCAACGGCAAGCTCACCACACAATGTCCGCCAGAGAACGTTCTGATAGCCATAGACTGTGAAAAGAGATACATAGAGGAAAATCAGATTAATATCATAAAGTCACAAAAGACAGAAGAGAAAGACCTGAGAGAATAGAAAAATCAAAACTAACAAAGAAACAAAAGAACTAAAACTAATTCTGAAACATGAAAAGAACTTTTTTATCAATCATCATGCTTGCGGTCGCATGCATTAGTCTGAGCGCAGCCAGCCTGTCAGACATGAAATGGGCAAATGTATGCTCAGGAGGAATGGGTGCTGACTGGTATGGTACTGCAGAATCCCAGGATGTGGCAGACATCGTCCTTGCCGTGCAGAAAAACACTGGAGGATGGATGAAAAACGACCAATTACATAACCTGAAAACATCAGAATACAACAATCTGATAAATGCCAGGGATGAGCATTCTTGCTTTGACAACTATGCTACTACACAGGAGATGCGTTTCCTCGCCAAGGTTTGGCAAGGTTGCAAGGTAGATAAATACCGTGAGTCTTTTGAAGACGCCCTGTTACTCATTCTCAAGGCACAGAAGCAGGTAGGCGGATGGTCACAGTACTATCCTCTTAGCGGAGGCGGAAGCTATCAGGACTACATAACGTTCAACGATGACCTCATGACCAACATCATGAAGATATTGCGTGACATTTACAATAACGAAGGAGACTTCAAAGATATAGTAGATGAGACCCTGCGCAACAAATGTAAGGAGGCTTTCGACAAAGGTCTGGAGTGTATCATCAAGTGCCAAGTGGACGACAACGGTACACCTGCCGCATGGTGTGCGCAGCATGACACTATCGACTACTTACCTACAGAGGGACGTCCGCATGAACTGCCATCAATAAGCGGCTATGAGTCTGCCTCACTGTTGTCTTTCCTGATGTCCGTGGAGAACCCTTCTGAGGAACTGCAGAACACCATAACAACCGCTATTGACTGGCTCAGCAAACATATTTACAGAAAGAATGCAAAGATTGAGGACTACACCAATACTCAAGGTGAGGCCGACCGTCATATTGTTGAAGCTACAAACAGCGATGTCTGGGCACGTTTCATACAGATAGGCGGCGAGAGCGGCGAGAAGATATACAACAAATTCTTCCAGAAGCTGCAGAAATATAACAGGTCACGCAGTTACACATACAACGGTAAAACATATACTTTCACGGAATACCAGATAGCTACATCATCATACGACGCGACGAAAGAATACCAGCCTATCTACGCCATATATGACAGTAACTACCCACATCTGTACTATCGTTTCCTGTATAACTACGAGGATGCGGACTCTATAACTATCGCAGGTTCATTGAAGGTTCCTACATCTCTCTGCGCCGTACGTCGTACAAGCTATCAGTTCCTCGGCTCATGGTGCTACAACACCATACACACAGAATACCCTGCATGGAAAACGAAGATTGACATGGCTAATGCCGCAGGCGATGCCACCCTGTATGAGTTGTCTGCCACAACAAACACTGGCACGAACACCGATGCCCTGTATAATTTCAGCAACGGCTTCAGCATAAGCAACACCGCAAGCAAGGGCTATGCTACAGGTAAGAACAACACCATTAAATATGGTACTACGACATATACTATCAACATTCCTGAAGGTATGCAGGCTGTCAAGATTTCATTCTCAGGATATTCAAACTACGATGTAAACGGATATATACAGAAACTCGGCAGCACCACATTCTCTGAGGATAAATATGCATTCCCGGGCAAAGACTCAAGCGGAAACCCACAATATGTCTCACACATAATAGACCTTGCTTCTCCTGTCAGCGGCGCATTGCCTTTCACATTAAAGGGCACTCAGTGCTGTTTCATCATTACACTCTATTGTGTGACTCCTGACGGAATACAGACTGTCAACACATACAATGCTTCTACATCAAGCACTGTCAAGCGCATCAAGAACGGTGTTGTGGTGATAGAGAAAGACGGCAAGACATATAATGCCGCAGGCAAGCAACTATAAAACATAAACATATATGAAATACGCATTAGTGACTGGCGGCTCCCGTGGATTGGGGCGCGCCATCTGCCTTAAACTTGCAGAACAGGGCATACCTGTCATCATCAACTATCAGTCAAGTGACGCAGCAGCAAAAGAAGTAAAGGCTCTTTGCGAGGAGCAAGGCGTTGCTGCCGAACTGATGAAGTGTGACGTAAGTAACATGGAAGCTGTTGACGCTGCCATCGACAAGTGGGAGCAGGACCATCCTGACGATTACATTGCATACCTCGTAAACAATGCAGGCATCAGACGTGACAATATGATGTTCATGATGCCGGCAGAGGACTGGCATGCTGTGCTCAATACATCACTTGACGCCCTCTACTATGTAACACGTAAGGTATTGCCTAAGATGATGATGCGCAAGCATGGCGGCAGCATCGTCAATATGGCTTCTCTCAGCGGACTGAAAGGCCTGCCGGGCCAGACTAACTATAGCGCCACAAAGGCCGGCATCATAGGAGCCACAAAGGCTTTGGCGCAAGAGGTTGCAGCGCGTGCAGTGACGGTAAATGCCGTTGCACCGGGCTTCATTGAGTCTGACATGACAAAAGACCTTGACGTTGACACCCTTAAGCAGCAGGTGCCATGCAAACGTTTCGGCAAGCCAGAGGAAGTAGCTGACCTCGTCTGCTTCCTTCTCTCTGACAAGGCAAAATACATCACCGGCGAGGTGGTGTCTATCAACGGCGGACTATACACTTAAACCCTAAGGCCTCCCCTCTCCTACCCGGAGAGAGGAGGCCTTCCGTGTATTATACAAATACACAATAGTAAGTATTACATCATTCACAAGCATCCTTTATCCCCATAAATAAGGATTGCGCAAAAAGAAAAAAAGACATACTTTTGCATACGCAAAACAACAAAAAAGAGCAAGACATACGTGATACAACAATCCATTATAGAGAAATATAATGTACCCGTACCTCGATACACGAGTTACCCGCCAGCCAATTTCTTCAAGGAGTATTCAGAGGAAGAATACCTTACTGCCGTACAGAAATCAAACGCAGCCAAGGAACCCAACCTGTCATTCTATCTGCACATACCTTTCTGCAGGCATCTATGCCACTACTGTGCATGCAACTCTTACGCCATGCAGAACGAGACGGTTGTCAATGCCTATGTAGAGGCACTGCACAAGGAGATAGACCAGCTGATACCACTACTTGATAATGGCAGACAGATATCACAGATACACTACGGAGGCGGAAGCCCCACCACATTGCAGCCTACCATCATTCAGGCTCTCAACCAACACTTGCTGACAGCATTTCCTAAGATTGCTCAGCCAGAGGTGGCAATAGAGTGTCATCCCGGCTACTTGTCGCTACAAGACTGGAAAGGACTGACAGACGCAGGTTTCTCACGTTTCAGCATCGGCATTCAGGATTTCAACGAACAGGTATTGAAGACTGTCAACCGCCGCCCGTCACAGGAGCGTATGGAAGATATCTTTGCAGTATTACGCGATGCAGGAGCAAAGATAAACTTAGACTTCCTCTTCGGCTTGCCTCACCAGACTGCAGAATCCTTCTGTCGTTCTATCGAGCGTGCCATAGCACTGCAGCCTGACCGTCTGGTAATGTTCAGCTACGCCCATGTACCATGGCTGAAGAAACAGCAACTGATACTTGAGAAAGCAGGTCTGCCAGCAAGTGATGAGAAGGAACGTATGTTTAACGAGGCTGCCCTGATGCTGCAGTCAGCCGGTTATGTACGGGTAGGACTGGACCACTTCGTACGCCCTGACGACGAACTATACACTGCACTACAGAACGGACAGCTGCACCGTAACTTCCAAGGCTATTGCACCCGACGCACCACAGCACAAGTATATGCCATCGGCGTGACAGGCATCAGCCAGTTAGAGACGGCATACGCACAGAACACAAAAGACATCAAAGAGTACATAGAAATCGTGAACAGCGGTCACCTGCCCATCAAAAAAGGATATACCCTCAGCCATGAGCAGCAGTTAGTGCGCGAGGTCATTGACGCACTGATGTGTAACTACCATGTAACACTGAGTGACGAGCAACGCGCAGCAGTAAACTTTGACGAGTCACGTTTAGCAGAGATGCAGTCCGACGGCATCATCACCATCAGCGGCAACACCATACGCATGACTCATGAGAGCTCGCCATTTGTACGCAATGTGGCAGCCCTGCTTGACCCACTGATGCAACACACCACGAAATCATTTTCAAAACCGATATAAAAAAACTTAATGAAAACAGATATAGTAATTATTGGCGCCGGTCTTACCGGTCTTACCACAGCCTACCTGCTTGCACGAAAAGGACGTGAGCTCATGGTTGTGGAGCAGATGGACAAGGTCGGCGGACAGATACAGACACACCGTGAGGGTGGATTTGTATTTGAGAGCGGTCCAAACACCGGAACCATATCCAATCCCGAGGTGGCAGAACTGATGGCAGACCTTGAGCAGACCTCTGGCGGCAAGTGTCGTTTAGAGACAGCGCCTGATGCCTCCAAGCGTCGATTGATATGGAAGGGAAATCGTTTTCACGACCTTCCATCCGGACTTATAAGCGCAGTCACCACCCCCCTGTTTACGTTCAGCGACAAGCTGCGTATCCTTGGTGAGCCATGGAGAAAGAAAGGCGACGACCCCGATGAGTCCGTCGGTTCTTTGGCGCGTCGTCGATTAGGCAAATCCTTCGTTGACTATGCCGTTGACCCTTTCCTCTCTGGCGTATATGCAGGTAATCCCGACACTCTTATCACGCGCTACGCACTGCCAAAACTCTATAACCTGGAGCAGAACTACGGCAGCTTCGTTCGTGGTGCCATCACCAAGATGCGCGAACCCAAGTCCGACCGTGACCGTCTGGCAACGAAGAAAGTATTCTCTGCTGTCGGCGGACTGAGCATGATAACACAGTCCATAGCTGAATACTTAGGTCCGCAGCGGTTTGCCCTCGGAGTAAAAGAGACAAAGGTAACACCTACTGAAGACGGTTGGCGTGTTACATATATAAATAAGGTGGGAGAGGAAGAGCAGATAGATTGCAAACAGGTAGTGACCACCTGTGGCGCTTATGAGTTACCTGGGATGTTACCATTTATCGGCGATGATGCCATGCGTAAGCTGAACAACCTGCAGTATGCCCCAGTGGTAGAAGTCGGCGTCGGCGTAAACGACACACTCGGAGGTGACTACAAGGCTTTCGGTGGACTGGTGCCCACTTGCGAGAACAAGCGAGTGCTCGGCATACTATTCCCTTCTGCCTGCTTTACTGGTCGTGCCCCAGAAGGTGGTGCGCTCTTCACTTATTTCATTGGCGGCGTACGCCATGCCGAGTTGCTTGACAAGAGCGACACCGAACTGACAGCACTTGTGGAGGAGCATTTTCACTCTATGCTGAAATTCCCTGAGCATGTCAAGCCCGACCTCATCCGCATCTTCCGTCATCACCATGCCATACCACAATATCAAATAACCTCAGGAGAACGCTTTGAGGCTATAGAACAGATACAGAAGCAATATCCCGGACTGACCATTGCCGGCAACCTGCGCGACGGTATAGGCATGGCACATCGCATCAAGCAGGCAACCAACATAGCCAATCAGATATAACACGCTTTCATGGATAGCATATTTCTAAAAACGATAAAAGGAGAAAGTTGTCAGCGTCCGCCGGTTTGGCTGATGCGACAAGCCGGGCGCGTACTCCCGAGATATCGTCAACTACGGGAACATCACTCTTTCTCCGAACTGATGCAGACACCAGAGTTGGCAGCCCGCGTTACACTCATGCCTGTGGAAGACTTAGGCGTGGACGCTGCTATACTGTTCAATGACATACTCACCATCCCTACGGCTATGGGCATGGACCTTGAGTGGACTGAGCGTGGGCCACGCTTTCCTGCTCCCTTGAGCCAATACCAGCAGCCTCTGAAACATATCAGTGCAAGGCCTGAACGCTTAGACCATGTATATCAAGCTATAGACTGCACAGTGCAACAGAGCAGCGTTCCGCTCATCGGTTTCTGCGGCGCACCTCTCACTACGCTCTGCTATATGCTGCAGGGCATCAGTACCAAGTCAACATTCCCCGAGGCCAAGAAGTTCTTCTACCAGAACCCGGAGGAGACTAAGAAACTGGTTGATGCGATCACAGACCTTTCTATAGAATATGCCACACGCCAGATAGAGCACGGCATCAACGCTTTCCAACTGTTTGAGAGCCATGCCGGGATAGTGCCCACAGATGTCTATAAGGAGGTATTCCTGCCTGCGGTGTGCCGCATTGCTGACGCTATACGCTCCGCCGGCATCCCCATGATATTCTTCCCCAAGGGATTGGGCTGCGGACTAAACCTCATCACGCCTGATGTATGCGACTTCGTAAGCATCGACTGGCAGACGTCTCTTGCTGACGCAAACAGGATGGTACATCCAGAAGTGGGACTTCAGGGTAATATCGACCCCCATCTGCTTTTTGCTCCACAGGAGGTCATAGCCCGTAAGTTGGAAGAATATAAGCCTCTCTTCCATGAGCACAGGCGCTGGATAGTCAACTTAGGCCACGGAGTGTTGGCAGACACACCTTTCGACAATGTGAAATTTCTTGTAAACTGGATAAAGACCACTAATTGGTAATGATTCAATATAAATCAATAAATCATCAAAACACCTCGCTCACCGACCGTGAGGATTATTTCAAACAACTTGACCTTGACGCCGTAGGACCCTCTGTCTTACTGCAGACCTGCAACAGAGTTGAGTTGTATTATGGCGACGGAGATGTACCCGACGCCGTAGCACGTCACCTCTTCCGCGTAGTGTGCGGACTGGAGAGCGCCATCATAGGCGAACGCGCCATACAGGGACAGGTGAAGGAAGCCTACATGACTGCCAGGGACAGCGGCAATAAGCTGTCTGCCGGACTGCACAAGCTCTTTGAGTGTGCACTGCAGATTGGAAAGAAGGTGCGCACCGAGACACAAATCAGTCAGGGTGCCGTGAGTCACAGTCTGGCTGCCATAGAGATTATAGAGAGAGAGCACGTCAACCTGAAGAATGCCAATATCACCATCATAGGTGTCAACAAACTGACGGAGGACATCATTAAGTTCTTGAAGAACAAAGGAGCAGAACTGATGTTCCTTGCCAACAGAACAGAGGAGAAGGCACACAAGTTGGCAGACCCCTACGGCATTGAGGTCTATCGTCTTGACGAGAAGCGTGACTTTCTGCGCAAGGCTGACATTCTTATCAGCGCCACATCAAGTCCACATGCCATAGTCTTCAAAGATGACCTTGACGCTACACATCCGATGCTTGCCATCGACCTTGCCTTCCCACGTGATATTGACCCTGAGGTCACAGATATAAAAGGTGTAAAGCTGTATAACCTGCAGGATATAGAGCAACAGGTTCAGAGCAACATCGCCGTGCGTCGTGAGGAGGTACAGAAAGCCGAACTAATGATTGAAGAGGAGATTGGCCTGCTGCGCGACCTGATGGCGCGTCGCCGTGCTCATCACACCATACGTATCGTAGCTCGTGGAAGCCGCTTGTCACAGATACAGGTAAAGGAGGTCATGAGCAAGATACCCGACACGCCCTACAAGCTGAAGATACTGGAGTCATTTGGCGACAAGCGCCAAGACCTTTCACTACTGAACGGCGAGGCTCCTGATGACATGTTCACCCGCGAACTGGACCTCGCTCTGTTGAACGGTGAGGCCGACATTGCCATCCACTCTGCCAAGGACCTGCCCGTACACCTGAATGATGGGCTGGAGGTAATAGCTCTTTATGAGGCATTTGACAAGTCCGACTCTCTCGTAAGCCGTGACAATATGAAACTGCAGGAACTACCGGCTGGCAGTCGCATAGGCACCAGTTCTCCACTGCGACGTAAGGAACTGCTGGCGTTACGTCCCGACCTTGAGATTGTGGGCATAAGAGGATGTATAGAAGACCGCGTGGAGCAAGTACGCCGTGGCGATGTTGACGCAGCCATCGTAGCTACATGTGCATTGAAGCGCCTGGGCATGGAGCAGGACATCGCCGAGGTGCTGCCCTTTGAGACACACCCTATGCAGGGCAGGTTGGCAGTAACGGCACGCAAAGGACGTGAGGACCTGAAAGCCATATTCTCTAAAGGCAGCATATTATGAAGACTCTCTATACAGGCATCCGTTGTCCCGACACCTCGTTTGTGCATACACCGCTAATCGAGATAAAGCCGGTGACTGACACCAGCAGACTGGAAAAAGCTGCAGACGAGGTTGACACCTATGACTATCTGCTCTACACCTCTCGCCATGCCGTAACCTATTTCCCGCCACGCTGCCAGCATCCTGTCATCGTGTCAATAGGTCCCGTCACCACAGAGGCTTTACGACTGGCCGGAGCTGAGACAATAAAACAGGTAGAGAAAGATGACAGCTACGGCGTTATCGGCTGGTTTGCCGAGCAACCGCGCGGACGCGTACTGATACCACGCTCCAACCTCGCGCTGAGTATCATACCCGAGGGACTGCGTAACTTAGGGTTTGACGTCACTACGGTCACCGCCTATGAGAACCGTATGCCTGAGAATGCAATGAAGGTTGACCTGAGTCTGGTGGATACCATAGTATTCTCCTCGCCAAGCACCATTGACAATTTCATCCGCCTTTATGGCAAACTGCCTACAGACAAGCAGTTGCTCACACGAGGACGTATAACGGAGAAGCATTTACAGGAGGTATTAAAGAAGATAGAGGGAGACAGAAGGGAATAACAATTAAAACAACAAGATATATGAAACGATTCAGAGAATTTCGTAAGGACCAGGCCACACGCGACAAATATGCAGACGTCGCTCTCGGTGCAAAGGACTTTATCTATCCTTATTTCGTAGTAGAGGGTGAGGGTGTGAAAGAGGAAATCAGCACCATGCCCGGTATTTATCGTTTTTCTATTGACACACTTGTGACAGACGTAAAGGAATGTTACGCACTTGGCATTGACAAGGTGCTTCTCTTCGGCGTCATCGAAGACTCGCTGAAGGACGAGCGTGGTTCACTGGCATACGCCGAGGACGCTTTGGTATGTCGTGCCGTCCGCGCCATAAAGGCTGCCATCCCTGAGGTGTGCGTCATTACCGATGTGTGCCTGTGTGAATATACCAGTCACGGCCACTGCGGACTGTTACACAACCATGACGTAGAGAATGACGCCACGCTGCCACTGTTGGCTGAGATGGCATACGTCCATGCCAAGGCGGGTGCCGACTTCGTTGCGCCATCTGCCATGATGGACGGACAGATAGAGGCTCTCGACAAGCGGCTGCGCGAGGCAGGATTGCGTGACAAGTGTAAGATTCTGGCTTACTCTGCCAAATACGCTTCGGCATTCTACGGACCTTTCCGCGACGCAGCCGACTCCACCCCAGCTTTCGGCGACCGCAAGACATACCAGATGGACTACCGCACTCATGACCAGGGACTGGAGGAGATTGCAGCCGACATAGAAGAGGGAGCAGACTGGACAATGGTGAAGCCTGCCATGCCTTATCTTGACATGATAGCACGTGGTGTGGAGCGTTTCCCACAGGTTCCGATGGTGGCTTACCAGGTGAGCGGCGAGTACTCCATGTTGAAAGCCGCTGCCAAGTTAGGTTACCTCGACGAGCAGCGCGTAGTGTATGAGAGCCTCATCGCTATCAAGCGCGCCGGAGCACAATATATCATAAGTTATTATGCTAAAGAATACTTGCAGCGATGGGCATAAACGAAAGAATAAAGTCAGCTGCCGCCTTTGAGCAGGCCCTGAAGGTCATACCCGGCGGAGTGAACAGTCCGGTAAGGGCTCTTAAGAGTGTAGGTACTACCCCTCTCTTCGTCAAGGAGGCCAAAGGCGCATACTTTACCGACATTGACGACAACCGCTTCATTGACTTTTGTATGTCATGGGGTGTGTTTATCCTTGGCCACAACAACGAGCGCGTAAGTCAGGCTGCCATTGATGCCGTCAGCCGTGGTAGCAGCTATGGCATACCTACTCTGGCAGAGACAACATTGGCAGAGAAAGTGCGCGAGGCGATACCGTCAATGGAGCGTCTGCGCTTCGTCAACAGCGGAACAGAGGCTACCATGTCTGCCATACGCGTGGCACGTGGCTATACAGGACGCAATATCCTCGTGAAGTTTGAGGGTAACTACCACGGTCATGCTGACCACCTGCTGGTTTCCGCAGGCTCTGGCGTTGCCAACATAGCCAACGCATCAAGTGCCGGCGTGCCTGACGGTTTCGTAAAATACACCGTTGTGTTGCCTTACAATGATGTGGATGCCCTGCGCAGCTACTTCTCCGAGCACGGCGACGAGATTGCCGCACTGATACTGGAGCCTGTAGCCTGTAACATGGGTGTGGTAACCCCTACAGAGGATTTCCTGAAGGCCACACGCGAGGTCACCTCACAGCATGGGGCTGTGCTGATATTCGACGAGGTCATCACCGGCTTCCGCCTGTCACGTGGCGGTGCGCAGCAACGCTTTGGCATCACTCCCGATATGACGACGGTAGGAAAAATCGTCGGTGGCGGATTCCCTGCCGCTGCCTTTGGCGGACGCGCTGACATTATGAAGGTGCTGGCTCCTGACGGTCCGGTATATCAGGCTGGCACGCTGAGCGGCAATCCCGTGGCAATGGCTGCCGGCATAGAGACGCTGACTCAATTGTCACGCCCTGGCTTCTATGAAGAACTGGAGCAGAGGAGCGACCGCTTCATTGCTGAGTTGGAAAAGATAATCGATGGCAAGGGAATCACCTTGAACCGCTGCGGCTCTATGTTCACGCTCTTCTTCAACGACGGTCCGGTACGCAACTTCCAAGACACTAAGCACAGCGACCAAGAGCGTTTCGCACGTTACTTCCGTAACATGCTGCAGCGTGGCATCTATGTCAGCCCGTCACAGTTTGAGGGCAACTTCATCAGCGACACACACACTCCTGAGATACTTGACTATGTATTGCAGAGCATAGCCGAGAGCATAGAATAGAAGATACTTTTGTGAGATATCATCATACAAAAAACATCTTTTGACGCCAACAGGGTCAAAAGATGTTTTTTATTTCCAGCTTCAACCTTTAATTTACTCCCATAACATACTTTACGACCAGCATCAGGACTGGTATCGTTACCAGAGATATTCCTATAAGGTCAATGATGAAGTAATCATCTTTGTGATTGGTACGTAACCAGAAGCATATACTATTGCGTTAGGAGGTGTTGACACAGTCATCTGTGAATCAAGGTTCCCAAAGAAACCTACTCATATCCACATGTCCGTTAGGCTTAAACAGTATGCCTTCTGCTTCCAACAATGCCCGATGCTGTCCCCATCCCGGAGCCGTACGTCCCTCTTTGTTCACCACGCGATGACAAGGCAACTCTGCTGCGCCAGGCGTATATCTGAGCGTCCTGCCCACCATCCTCGCATGACTCGGCCATCCCGCCAGCGCAGCGATATGCCCGTACGTCGTCACCTTTCCGCGGGGAATCTGGCTCACGATGTTTAACACATCATCACCAAACCTCCTCGCCTGCTCCGTTGTCATCTTATCGGGGTAGTCTTTCATCTGTCTTAATCTTTATTTATAATCCTGACCTCATTCACAGCCTAAGGACTCAGGGAAGTTTACTCTCCCTTTCCTCTGACTCTTTAATAATACTCTAAGGATTCAGGGATATCAGGATAGAAATCCCATAATCCTTTTATCCGCTTCAGGTTTTTCATGCTTCAATATAGCAGGCGCTTAAATCTAATTAGTCTATAGGATATGGAGGGAATGGGGCATTTTCCAATGACCCATTCTTATATGTTATTACAGCCCTTGAGTCTCCTTTATTTTGTTGTATGTCTTTGGTGTTTTGCATATTGCAAAAAGCATAATATGCACCATCACGATATGCAATATCACCGACTGCGTAATTTAGCTTTTTTGCCTTATCAAGTATTTTTTTTAATATTGCTGGCGGTATTCCATGCTCTGTCTTATCTACCATAATTACCGACTTAAAGTTTCAAATTTTCATGCTTCAATATAACAGGCGCTTAAAACCTCAAATTAGTAACGCCCTAATGCAAAAATAATTAAATATATTTATTCTGCAAAAGAATTGGAGCGTTTTTTAGCACAAATGATTTTCTTTTGATTTTGCATCAAAGGGGAAACACTACGGATGCTGATTTATTCTTTTTTGCCCTTACGGGCAGAAATCAAGGTAAATCTTTTTAAGAATCTAGGGCTCTAACGAGACAGAAATAAAGGCTATATAAATTTATGATATGTTTTGAACATATAATTATCATATAATTTCCCACGAATTGAACATTAATTTTTCAACATTAAAATTTTTGATAATTTATGGAAAATTCATGATAATTTTTTGTTATAAAAAGAACCGAGGGACGCAACTACATAGAATAGGACATTTTTGTCATTGCTTGATAAAAATCATGTCAACGAAAAAACGCAATCTAGAAGAAAATGAGGCATAAAAAACAATAAGGGGACGCGAAAAATCAACTTTTCGCGCCCCCTTTTTCGTGAAAGCTATCACTTTACGATGTGAAAGCATAGCTTTTAGAGTGTCATTCGATAACTTTTACACCCTGAAAGCATAGCTTTCACAGGGCAAAATCTACCGTTTTTTTATGCCTTTTTATATCCTACCACTGATTATCAAGCAGTTACAGCCCTCCGTAGATTTCGCTGTACGCGGCCAGCGGGAAATAATTTTGAAATATTGCAAGCACGAGGCGTTAAACGACTACATAGAACAGGACAAAATACGCATATTGCATTCTGACACATACCGATTGCCACGGCTGGTTACATCAATGCTGCTATACCCCCTACAACACCTGCCAGGATAATAGCTACGGCATATACAGACAATGCTACGATTGTCAGCACTCCCATGAATTTCAGCACCGAGCGGGTTGCGAGCGCGGCAAACTCCAACGAGGTCTGGCTATTCCCGTTCAGGGCACTGCGCACCTCACGCACTATCTCAAAAGTTTTCTTGAGCGGATAGATATACACAAACGCCATAACAATATATACCAGTCCCACGGCTACAGCCGGCGCTCCGTTATAGTCTGGCAGGAAAAGAAACACCACTCCTGCTACAAAGACAATAGCCATACATACTGTTCCACATACCGCCAAGAACTTCAGCCACTTCATGGCAGAAAGCAGGTTCTGCCTGATTGACGCACTGATTTCCAAATTTTCCATAAGCAAAAAAAATGTTTGTTGATTTGTTAATATATTCTGGTTTGTAAAGTTCTTGACAGGACTACCTTATATGACGTTTCGTCTGCCCTACCCTGTTGTCTGAGGATTCAGGGATGGAAGGATTAACATCTGTTCTGGTATCATGAGTGAACAGCCATCCTTTAGTCCCTGAATCCTCAGAGAACATGGTTTCGTATTACAAAGATACGAAATGTATCTTAATCATACAAATTTTTCCGTCAGGAATATATACCGTCCTACCACTTCAGCTTGACTCCTGCCATCAGCCAGAAACCCGGCTGAATGACATTGCCGATGTCATAATATCTGTAAGACGTGAGGTTGTTCATCGACAACGAGAGTTCATAGCGTGGAGCCTGCCAGCGCAGTTTCAGGTCGAGCAGACCAAAGGGTGTATAGTCATGTGCCACACCCGTGGACTTGTTCTCCTTATATATAATATATGAGCCCATGCGCTGCTGCCAACGGAACGACCAGGAGGCTGTGAGCCGTGACACTATCTTGTGGTCAAGGGTAGCCACAAACTTATGGCGCAAGTACTCCATGGCATAGTTAGACTTGAATATCTCCACATCGTCGTGACGAGTCTGCGATATGTAGGCATAGCCTACCTTTAGCGATGTGACAGGGCAGCGCGGCATGAGTGCCTGCGGACGCAGCGTCACGTTGGTCTCAAAGCCACAGTTGTCAAGCTTGAAGTTTGCTGAGTGATATATGTCGTCCGCAGTGTACATCACCCAGTCTATCATGTCGGTGCCGTGGTCATAGAAGGCCGACAGCTGACAGTCTATAGCCGGATGGGTGTACTTCGCTGCTATGCGCACAGAGCTGACCTTCTCGGGTTTCAGTCCGATGTTGCCCTGCTGCGTGGGCGACTTATAGAAGAGGTCGGTGAACGTAGGCATACGGAATGCCATGTTCCACGAAGCAGTGAACCGCCAGTGGCTGGAGGGGCGGTAACTGATGTCGATGCCCGGATAGAGGCGGAAGGAGTCAGAGTAGCCTGTATTACGGTTTGCCACCACACCGAGCGAGGCTGTGAAACGCCTCAGCAGCACGTTGTGCTCCAGATAGATGCTGAAGTCAGTGCGTCCGCATTTCTTTGTATAGTAATGGTCTGGATGGCGCCACACCTCTATATAGTCAGCCTCGCTGAGCGGTTGTCCGAGGTTGGTTGATATGATGCGTTCCTTGCGCAGCTCGGCGCCTATGCTGGAGCGTCCGAGCAGCCAGTCGGTGTAAGCCTGCGCCGCCATGCCCAGTACATCATTGCGGTGGAAGTTCTCACCTATGGAGGTGCCGCGTATGAGTTGGAAATGGTCATGGTTGCGATTCCAGTAAGGCGTGACCTGCACATTCACTCTGCCTATTGCCACATTGGCCGTAGCAGAGGCGAAGAGGCGCATATCAGACTCATACTGCCGGGGATAGGCAGCAGAGTAGAACGTGTTGGCACCATAGCGCATGGTGCTGACGCCGAGCTGCCATGTAAGCGAAGAGAGCCTGACGTAACGCTGCGACGACGAGGCATAACGTCCCTGATAGAATCCCTGCGACTTACGGAAATAGCTGTTCTCCGTACCGCCGTCACTCTGCTTGTAACCGGCAGACAGCGCATGCATGGTGGTGCTGCCCTCAGGGAACGGCGACACGCGGCCCGACAGTCCGAACGTGCCGTAGCTGCCGCCCTCCACGGCGACGGCGTTACGCATGCCTTGGGAAGAAGCGCCGGGAGAAGTGATGATGTTTATCGCTCCGTTAAACGCCTGTGCGCCATACACACGCGACGCGGCGCCCTCAAGCACTTCTATACGCTCTATGTCATCAAGGGAAACGGGGAAGTCGGCACTGAGGTGTCCTGTCTGTGGATTGCTGATATTGACACCGTTAAGAAGAATAGCAATCTGGTCAAAAGTGCCTCCGCCGATGGAGATGTCCGTCTGTACACCAAAGCCACCGCGCTGACGGACATCTACGCCCGTGGCCATCTTCAACACATCGTTAATACTCTCTGCCGCCGCACGATGAATGTCCTCGCGCGTGATGACAGAAACAATCTTGGCGCTCTCCTCCTGCGTCAGCGGCGTGCACGTTCCCGTCACCACCACTTCATCAAGACGCAGCTCACTACGCTGAAGCGAGTCGGCGGCAGCTGCCGTCACCACGCTTACGCCCTCTGCCTTGGCATGAGAGAGCGTAGAGACACTGAGAGTACCGATGAGCACCTCACGACCAAGCACTGAGAACAGGGCATAGCCCTTCCTCGAGAAACTCTTGAAACGCAGACGGTGCTGACACCTTAATACTGTCTTTTTCATTAAAAGTTTTTGTAGTTGTTTTGTTAATTAATAAAATAAATAAAAGGTCAACATGACCTGATGTGTCTTACTTTTTGAGCTGCAAAATTAACACTTTATTTCCATTCGGGAAAGAAAACAGAGAAAAAGTTTTGGCGTTTCAAGTAAAAGTCGTAACTTTGCACTCGCAAAATCGCACAGCGACCATGAACCTGCCAAACAGACATTCATTTTTTGCTTCGTGCGATACATTGCACTCGCAAAATCGCACAGCGACCATGAACCAGCAAAGCTGACCCTCATTCTTAGCTTCGTGCGATGTATTGCACCAGAAAACCAGGTGGAAGAAAACCCTGACTAAAAAACTTCAGTCATGTATTACTTAAAGAAAACAATGGAGATAGCGGGCTGTCATCAGCTCAAGCTGTCATACGAGAGTAAGTGCCAGCGCATGCACGGCCATAACTGGGTGGTGACCATATTTTGTAAGTCAGCACAGCTTAACGCCGACGGCATGGTGGCAGACTTCTCTAAGATTAAGGAACAGATACACGGATATCTGGACCACGGAAACTTCAACGAACTCCTGCCTTTTAATCCTACGGCTGAGAACATTGCAAAATGGATAGCCGACCAGATACCTCAATGCTACCGCGTGGAGGTACAGGAGAGTGTGGGCAATGTTGCCATATATGAGCAGGACTGAGGCTGAACGGCTGATGCCCTATTGTTAACGCAACTGCGCCGTATGGAAAGACGTAAACAGTTTTTTTGTTTACCACCTGACGACTCCTCACAAGACTTCATTCCAACATTAAGAGCATGAAAGTAAACGAGATATTCTATTCGCTGCAAGGCGAGGGCCTGCACACAGGCACCGCGGCAGTGTTTCTGCGTCTCAGCGGATGTAATGCCCGCTGTGCTTTCTGCGATACCCAGCACCAGGAGGGTAAGGAGATGAGCGAGGAGGAGATTGTAAGTGCAGTGTCACACTACCCCACCCGACACATAGTGATAACAGGTGGAGAGCCTACACTGCAGATTACGGCACTGCTGACCACACTGCTGCACCAGGCAGGGTTCTACATACAGATAGAGACCAACGGTTCCACACCGCTGCCCGAGGGATGCGAGCCCGATTGGGTAACATGCTCGCCAAAGAGCCTGCCGGTAAGGATACAACGCATTGACGAACTGAAGGTCCTGTTTGACGGAGAGAGACCGCTATACGCTGACCAAGCCGCCATCACTGCCATGATGCCAGGCATAAAGGAACTGCGCCTGCAGCCCATTGACAGCGGCGACGAGGAGAAGAATAAGAAGACACTGAAAGAAACAATTAACTATATATTAAGCAATCCAAAATGGAAGCTATCACTGCAAACACACAAGATAATAAACATACAGTAAGCCGGGAGGAACTGCTCAACGCTCTGCGCACCATAATACGCTACATAGGCGATGACCCTGAGCGTGAGGGAGTGCTCGGCACACCTGAGCGCATAGCACGTATGTATGATGAGATATTCCGCGGATATGATGCAGAGAAGAAGCCTCACATCACTACGTTCAGGAATACCGCACACCAGTCAGAGATGGTATTTGACAGCGGTGAGTACTACTCCATGTGTGAGCACCACATGCTGCCTTTCTTCGGACAGTATTACTTCGCCTACATACCCAGCACCGACGGTAACATACTGGGCATATCAAAGGTGGCGAGAGTAGTTGGATACTGCGCCGCAAAGCTCCAGTTGCAGGAGCGTCTGTGCCGAGAGATAATAGATATGCTGGCTGATGCCCTTGACAACACAGCGAAGGGCTTCGCCATAGTGATGAAGGGAAAACACCTGTGCAAGAGCATGAGAGGCGTGAGAAACAACGGCGACATGACTGTGTCATATTTTACCGGTTGTTTCAAGGAGGACACCCAGCTGCGCAACGAGTTTTTCAACATGATACACATGAACGGCAGACATTTTTAACATTTATTTGTATATTCAACAAAAAATGTGATATACCAACGTTGGTATATCACATTTTTTGCTTAATTTTGTAAGGCAAATAAACTAATCCTAACAAAAAAGAAATGAAAAAGATTATTCTATTCGCAGTAGCCGCAGTTCTCACTGCCAGCTGCACACAGACAGGCAAGAACGGAACCGTACAGCAGGCAGACGAGCGCATTGACTCTCTGCAACGCGTACTTGACCAGAAAGATAATGAGTTGAACGATATGATGGGTACGTTCAACGAGATACAGGAGGGCTTCCGCCTCATCGAAGCTGATGAGGAGAAGGTCAGCCTTGCCAAGGCCGGCGAGGGTGCCAGTCAGCCTGCACAGATACGCGAGAGTATGAAGAACATACAGGAGCGTATGAAGCACAACAAGGAGCTGATTGCAAAGTTGCAGCGCCAGGTACGCGAGGGCAGCACACGCTCTGCCGAGTTCAAGAAGATGGTGGAGAGCCTCACCAAGGAACTGGAGGACAAGAACAACGAGCTGCAGCAGCTGCGCGCCGAACTGGAGCAGAAGAACATTCACATTGCTGAGCTTGACCAGACTGTTGCTGAGCTGAACACTAACGTGACTGAACTGAAGGAGGAGGCTGCTAAGAACGCCGAGACCATCAGCAACCAGGACAAGGAGCTCCACACCGTGTACTATGTATTCGGAACAAAGAAGGAGCTGAAGGCTAACAACATCTACCAGAGCGGCGACGTGCTGAAGAAGGACAACTTCAACAAGAACTATTTCACCAAGGCTGACATGCGCGTGGACAAGGAAATTAAGCTCTGCTCTAAGTCTGCGAAGATTCTTACCACACACCCTGCTGGTACATACACCTTGCAGCAGGACGCACAGAAACAGTATGTGCTCCGCATTACAAACCCAGAGAAGTTCTGGTCAACAAGCAAGTATCTTGTAGTAATGGTGAAATAAGCACAGCAAGGTGGTATATTATTTTCTTATAATAGCATTTTTGATAGCCTTAGTATTAGGCATCAAACTGATACCAAAGATTGTGGAGCTCTCACACGAGCTCCACATCTTTGATTTACCCGACAGCCGAAAGGTACACAAACTACCCATACCGCGACTGGGGGGAGTGGTGTTTCTGCCCATTGTCATCATTGCCATCGCAGTGGTCATAGTGCTGATGCTGAGGCTTGACGTGGATACCCAACGACTGTGGCAGGGTGCCGTGGTGCAGACTTTCGTGGCCTATCTGGGCGGTGTAATGATGCTGTATATCATCGGCCTGTATGACGACCTGCACGGAGTGAGCTACCGCATCAAGTTCTTGGTGCAGATACTGGCCGCATCACTGCTCTGCGTAAGCGGACTGTGGATAAGCAACCTGCAATATGTGTGTTTCATCAACGAGATACCCTTCTGGATAGGTATGCCCGTCACTGTGTTGTTCTCCGTATATGTAACCAATGCCATGAACCTCATTGACGGCATTGACGGACTGGCGTCAGGACTATCTATCATGGCTCTCGCCGTAATTGCTATGCTCAACATTACGACGGGCGACACTATATGGGCTCTGCTGTCACTGACATACGTGGGAGTACTGATAGCGTTTTTCTATTACAACGTGTATGCACATAAGCACAAGACTTTCATGGGCGACACAGGCAGTCTGACACTGGGTTTCACCCTGTCTTTCCTTATACTGCACTATTGGCAGCTCACACCAGTATGGAATCCTTATTTCCACAACGTGGGCATCGTAGCTGTCAGCACCATCATCATCCCGTGTTTTGACGTGATAAGGGTGATGATGAGCCGCATAAGAGACGGCCGCAACCCGTTCCTGCCTGACAAGAACCACATACACCACAAACTGATGCGAGCAGGGCTGAACACACACCTCACCATGCTGACACTGCTCGCGCTGTCAATGCTGTTCATCGTGGTGAACTACCTGATGGCCGCCTACATCTCCCAGACAATCATGATATTCGTTGACATCACCATGTTCGTAGCAATGCACCTGACGATAAACTATTTTATCTACAAGAAAGAAAACGGGATGCAGGAATATCAGAGGGAATATGAAATAAAATAAAAAACAAGAAGGGTATGTTTTTCAGAAAACATACCCTTCTTGCTTTATATAAACTCAAAGAACTTTGTAATATATTTACAAGAACACATCAAGAAATTTGAGTACATCCCATTTTCCCGACATGCTTTAGCATCCTCCACTGTCAATTGCAGTCTATTCTTTATACTACGTGTTGACACTCCACCTGTACGCATCGTCACCATATCTACAGGCAAATACTTGTAACGAATCTTTGCCTTACGAAAGAGACGCACCATCATCTCATAGTCTGCTGCCAGCTTATAGTCTAAGGAATATCCTCCGTACTTCTCAAACAACTCCCTGCGCGCATAAAAGGAAGGATGGGCTGGCATATAGCCAAAGCGCAATGCCCACGGACGGAAATTACGAGAACTATAGTACCTGACACATTTGTCTAAATTACCAGGACGCACAAAGTGAATGTCACCATATACGGCATCTATGTCATCAGAGAACCCCTCCACTACACTCTGCAACACTGTATCTGACGTAAAGAAATCATCACTGTTAAGGATACCTACAATGTCACCCGTGGCATGCAAAATACCCTTGTTCATAGCATCGTACAGTCCGCGGTCAGTTTCGCTCAGCCACCGCATCTTGCCACAGAACTTGGACTCGTACTCCCTTATCAAGTCAACCGTACCATCCTTGGAACCGCCATCTATCACCCAATACTCTATATCCTTATAAGACTGGGCAAGCACGGAGTCAAAAGTATGCTGCAACGTCGCAGCACTGTTATATGTCGTAGTTATCAGAGAAATCTTCATAATTCAGAATAAAAGGTAATTATGCATTGGTTACAAAGTATTAATCATACATTCATCTGCAATATTCTCAAATCTTGGAGTTCAGTATTTCTTCATATAATTTCATATAATCCTGATACCTCTTGTCCTTGTTGAAAAACTGGATGACCCTTTCTCTGCAAGATTCAGGAGATAAAGGTTTATCACATATCTCTATAATGGTATTTCCCAGCGCTTTTACATCTCCTAACATCACAGCCCTGCCTGTCTTTCCATCTATCAGCTCCGGACTAGCTGTCACATCATACACTATTGCAGGGGTTCCGCATGCCATTGCTTCTGCAGTAGTCATACCAAAAGTTTCTGCTTGTGATGGATTCACATACACATCAGCCATTGAATAATAAGCTGCAAGTTCTTGCTGACTGTCGGTGCGCGAAACGCCATCAATACCACTCGGCAAATTCTCGATTTGTTTCGCAGACAATCCTATCAATATTATTCTTATGGTTGATGGTAACAACTGACGAAGTCTGTAGAAATCATAAAGCCCCTTTCTTTCCTCCCAAATACTAGCTACACCTAAAACCACTTTTTCCGTTTTCTTTATTTTGTGTTTCATAAGCAACATTCCATATTCGGTTGGCTTAAAAATGGAAATATCTACTCCATTATAGATGCACCTGATGTTCTTATTTCGCAAAAATGATTTCTTTACCTCTATCTCCAACCACTTTGAAACGGTCACTATATACAAGTTTTCAATACTATTGAAACACTGTTTTTTTATATCGAAGTTTTTCCTACAGTTATCTACTATCCAACTTTTCAAGAAACTTTTTCTGAGTGGACATGGGGGGACACAGTGACTCATCCAGCGACTACACCCCGCTAATATCGGGTATGGGCAATGACCTGTATATGCCCAACAATCATGCAGTGTCCAGACCACAGGTATTCCACTTTGAGAAAGGTACTTAAAAAGAACTGGATAGTTCAAATAATACCCATGTACATTATGCAAATGAATGATGTCAGGATTTATTTTCTCAATGCTTTTCACTAACTCAGTTGTAGCTTTTGCAGAAGCCAACCCATGTCGATCAAACAATCTTGTTGCAAGACCATGCAATCTATGATCCCATTCATTTCCTATTTTTATAAGCTTAGATTGGCTCGCATTAGCAAATCGACCAAATGCAATATAGCTCTCCCAACCATTGGATATCGCAATTTCTCCAATCCCCTCTGCTATCTTACCATGAGAACCCCAATTCGCCGACACATTGATTTGAAGCAATTTTTTATTCATATACCCTTCTTATTTCTTAATCAGTAATAGCAACTGATAACTACAAACTATATCACGATATATTTTAACTACTCACCTATGTTTTTACAAAGTAGAATCTACAAGGTTCTTAAAAAACTTTGGCCACAACGGCAGTATATTCTTCTGAGAGAAGTGCCTTGAGGTCTCTCTTGCATACGCCCCCATCTTTCTTCGCAGACTTTCATCCTCTATGACTTTGCATATTGCGTCTGCCAACTCAGCCTCTTTATTTATTGGCACTATATATCCGTTTTGATTATTGTCTATTATATCTCTTGGCCCACAGTAACAGTCGTATGATATAAGGGGAAGTCCAAAAGTTGCTGCTTCAAGAAGAACCATCGGAAATCCCTCAAACCTAGATGTCATTACAAAAGCTGAGCTTTGCAAGTATTTCATGAACACCTCGTTTGTACGTCCACAAAGATGTAACGATTGTCCTAACTCGTTTCTGTCTATCTCTGTTTGTAAACTATCTCTAAGTTCTCCATCCCCATATATATTTAATGTCCAGTCGGGATGTTTCTTATATACTAACTTCCACGCTCGGATGAGAGAATGATAATTCTTTTGATAAGACAACCTACCAACAGAAATAATGGTCTTTGCATCAAGTGTAGAAACGATCTCACTTTTGCATGGTACAGGATTATATATCTGATATACATTATCATTTGTTTTATCCCACTCTTTTTTATCCTGTTTAGTAAGTACCACAACTCTGTCAAAACATCTTGTTTCCTTAATTAATTGCCAGGTTCTATACTTTCCTACAAGTTTCCACAACCACCCTTGATGCGAGGCGGCAATAATATGATATCTAAACAGTTTGTTAAAGTGTAGTTCCGCAACGGTTTTACAGCTAAGTTTCATCTTTCCGATGAACTCTATCTCTCTTCCAAACAGAGAGACACACACATCTGGTTTTTCTTGCGATATTATTTCTGACAGTTTTTTTCTGTAGATGTTGTTCTTTTTCTTATGCGCTGTGTATTTTGACAATATGTTACGGTTGAAATCATCTTCATAGTTCAGCCCTAGGTCGTAATGCTTTATACGCTCATCAAAGTCAAAGAAGTTCTTTCTTTCCTTTTGATCCGTAGTAACAATAACCACCTCCATTCCTGCTTCACGGACAAGATAGTTTGCCTTCATCGAGAGTACGCGTTCCGTGCCCGCCGCCGCATATATAAATGGTGTCATATAAAGTATCTTCATTTCTTCGCCTCCTTTCTAACAATCCTTATATCACAAGTTGTTATGTATAACAGTGCCATTGTCCATGTTATCAAACGCAAATCCATTATAATTGGACCGCGTGTATACATTATTGAGTGTGACACTAAAAGGTAATAAAGCATATACATATACATATTGCTTTTACCTAAGTAGTAAGTCTTTCTTACAACATACCCAATGGCAAACATCATTATCGCCGTGCCAGGATAGCCAAATGACCTGTAAGCCTCGCCTACCATATTTGTACCTAAACCATATGAAGAACCTGTTCCAAACTCCAGATAAGTAGGCAACATTCCACCATGTAGCAGTTCTATCGGCTCATTAAATACAGCAACCAACATAGAAGACACTCCTGGTATAGGAGCCGTCAAATCTACCAGCATACCATGAAAAAAGGTGAAGGGATGCGACGAGGCATAATCTACCAATACATACAAGTTACGGTTATTAACAATAAGATCAAGAAAAGCCTCTAACCAACCAACATCTGAACTGTCAACTACCGAAGATATATCCGTGTCTGCTTGTTCTCCCCTACCCAACATTATTGAATACAAGACGAGTACACCCACCACTACGATTACAGCAAACTCTATCAGACGTATTTTTCTTACATTATTATTAAATGACACTATCATAATTAAAGAAAGACCTATCACCAATGTTCTCGACCCCGTAGTCAGCATCATAAACATAATCATGACAAGCGACGCTACATACCACCACTTTGTTTTCCCTTCAAGTTTGAAAGTAAACACCGCAAGCAAATATGAAGATATTGTAAAAAGCAACTTGAAGTATGAGTAGAGTCCTACCTCGTTTATGTCACCACCATCGGCATACACTGAACGCATCGCCGCAAGTCCACCCGTAAGAATATAGCAGACAAAAAAGAACAGAACCATTACGAGGGCGATGTTTAGTTGCATATGTGTAACCTTAAATCCTTCGCCTACATTCTCTTTTCGCGAGTCATCGTTCAGGCTCGTACAGCCTAACAAGTAACAACTATAACCCAAATATGCTATGGCCGTGGCCTTAGGCACGATATTCAACTCAAAAGCATAAGAGAATACCGCGAAATTCGGAAATATCGGATATATAAAAACGGGGTACACATAATTTACAAAGAAAAAGGACAGACAAAAGAACAACTCAAAACCCAACCAGTTTTTTCTGTCAAGCAGTGCGAAGTAAGACACATTGTGCACTACATACGTCAATGCTACAATCTGACAGAAAACCAGATTATATACATTTGGTGCCATTACACAATATGCAATAGACAACATCACGAAAAACAGATTTACCAAAAACTGAATAGATATTTTCATCTGCCTTTGATATATTGCACCGTAATAAATACGATATTGTAAAGTTTACTGTAAACATCAAGCAACGTCCAACACTGACGCGCTACAAGTGGGGCTGCAATTTTCTGCTGAATATTCATTGAAGTCGTAGACAAAGGCATCCAAGTAGACAGTAAACGGTCTATTACCTCATAATCCTTACGCCTACATTTCAGCATCAACTCCACTTTCTTTTGCCACACCCCATCACTCAATGCAGCAAGGAACCGCGGTTTATCGAAGAAATAGTCACGCAGTATGTCAACTGCCAAACTCAAAGACGTTATCTTATTCTCACTGAAAGAAGTTACGTAAGACTGCATATTAGTCTGTATGTAATGATAAAGGGGAGTTTCTACCTGCGCTATCTTATTAGCATGGAAACACAGTCGAGGGGTCAGCACATAATCCTCAGCAACGTTTATACCTTCTCTGGGATACAAATTGTTATCTATATAAAGACTTCTTCTTATCAAGTGAAAGCAAACACCAGGCAACGTTTTTGCGCTTAATAACATACAAGTATATTCACTTGGTGATGGTGACCAATTACCCCTGTAAATGCTTCTCGTTTTTTCCCATTCAAAATAACCATTAAATCTCACAACATCTGCCTGCATTTTTACAGCCTCTTCCACTAAAAGACTAACAGCATCTAACTCTATGAAATCATCGCTATCGACATTCAGTATATAGTCTCCTGTGGCAGCCTTTAGCGCAGTCAAGCGCGAGGCTCCCAAGCCTTTATTCTTCTCATGCCTTATTATTGATACGGGCTCACGGTTATACTGAGCAATGACATTCTCCAAAATCTCCACAGACTTGTCGGGTGAGCAGTCGTCCACAAAAATATATTCTATATTCTCGTATGTCTGTCCCAACAGCGAGCGCGCGCACTTCTCTATGAATTTCTCTACTCCATAAACTGGAACCAATATACTAACTTTCATCATAACATTCGTTTATTCTTAGCCACTATATAACAATAAAATATCTCACACAACCCGGAGAAGGCATATGCCACTGCCAGAGCATACACATTGTGCCAGAAATACAGCCCCACTCCTGCCACAATAAAGCAACTCGACATGGCTACTATCTGATTATACAATATATGCCTTGTATATCCTGCAGGGACAAAATAGAATTGCAAGAACACACCGACTACAAGCCAACACAGTATTGTGAAACTCAAGATTACCGTCACACCATATGACGACATCATCTGCTCTCCCCCCAACACATATACCGCCAGCGGACCAAACAATGCCACACACAACATAGCACCTATGCCCAAGACCACCTCATACAACAATACCCTTCTGTTAGTTTCTTTATCACCCCTGACCACCATTTTGGGATATAAGGCATCATTAAGTTTAGAGAATATGGTTCGGGGTATCAGCATTATTTTATTGGCCAAATCATAGATTGCCACATCTGCCATACCCAGAAAAGAACCTGCCATTAATATCATCCCCTGCTCCTTGGCTACTCCTATTATATTACTGCCGCAAAACGGTACAGCTTCCAAATAAGCTCTCTTGACAGCAGGAATAGAAGCCCAGTAGATTTTAATACCATCGCAATATCTAATCATAAGCCACGCTGTGATTCCTCCTAACACCGAAGCAAGCGAAGTAATAAGGGCAAACACCCATACATCTTGGGGACTTTTTATAAAAATAAAGATAAAAGGTAAACTCAGTAAGCGGAAACCAAACTGTATATAAGTCACCATCTTCATTTTCTGTAGTCCCTGATAATACCACTGAGGAAAGAGAATAAATGTCAACGTCTGCAAAAATGTTATCCAGAATACGCAAGGGGCATTACCCATGATTGGGTTGATTAACATTATAACCGCAAAACAAAGTACAGCTATCATCTCTATGTAAATCTTTGCCGTCTGTACGCACGACAACACACTTCTCAGGACTTGCTTATCATCGGAATGTAACGCCACCTGTTGAGCTGCAGGCAAATCAAAACCAAAGTTTACAAATGTGACAAAGAGAAACACCATAGAGGCAGCATAAGCGTAAAGTCCATATCCTTCCTGCCCCAACGTTCTTATAAGGAACGGGTAAATCAGCAGATAGAAACACATATTCAATATCTGCAAGACGGTCATGAAGAAATAGTTCTCCATGACTTTCTTATTGTTACTTAATGTGTTTCCTATTGCTGTTCGCATTTTATCTCAAGCCCTTTTCCTTATTTCTTTTTCAGATACACTATATCTAATTTTCTAAACTCGTCCCTCCACACAAATAAGGTTACTACAAAGAACGACAATATCATAAATATCAATGCAAGCATCAATCTCTTGGGACCTGCTGGCTTGTTAGGAATTGTTGCGCTCTGTATCACGGTAAAAGCCGGTGTCTGCTCCTGCAACTTAGCCGTAGCCACCTGCAGTTGAGTATTCATGGAGGTGTAAATATTATACTTTAACTGCATCTCATTCTCAAGATCATCAATAACAGACTTCACGCTCTGAAGAGTAACATCACCATTTGCGTCAGCATAAGCAGCATATTTTCTGCGAGCCTGATCATAGGATGCCTTGCTTTCCGCTCTCAATTTTTTATAGTATTCATAATCAATCTGAGCTTTATGGGTGCGATACCCAACTATAAAGTCTTGCAATTTCCGACATGTTGCATTTGCCATAGTCGCACATATTTTCGGATCTTGGTCTGTCACCGTAATTGTTATGACATCAGTTTTCTTATCTACCGAACATGATATATCAGCCTGAACCCCTTTGAATATATCACTCTGCTGCTTCGTAAGGCTAAATACGTCTATCTCTTCCTCACCATTATATTTATCCTTTGGGGTAGGGTTGAACATCTCGTGTACCTTACCCATGACCACATTCCAGAATGCAGCTCCCTGCTTATCTCTCCTGTAAGTGTAATAGTTACATTTTATCTTACCATCCTTACTCTCTACTTTTACAGGCATCAACTTTGCTATAAAGTCATTTGATTTCAACAGATCTGGATATATCTCAGCATTGATAGCATCAATACTTGCTCCTATTTTGCCTATCGACCCCAAGCCAAAAGATGAAGCCAGTGAGCCTAACGACCCCCCACCCCCCGAACTTATTGCTTCCGGAGCCAAAGCCACCGTACAAACGTAATATCTGGGTATAAAACAGATAATCAAATATGACAACACAAGCACTGTGGGCATCACCTTTAGATACAGGCTCTTGCTCTTCCATATTTTTCTTATCAATTCAGTAAATACTATTTCATTATTATTCTTTTCCTCTATCATGTCTTATCTTCTGATTATCATTTATTTCAGTTATACTTTCCACACTATACTTTGAAGCTATCTTTATATGTCAGCGTTTTCAATGCTTCTGACGTACAGAATACTATTTGGTGAGTTGGATGCTTAAAGCGAGCCAACGCCCAAAAAGCTTCACGCGAAATACTACCTGCAACGTAGTCTTCTACATAGTCCCATATTTGGTCATCAGCCATCGGACCTTCCACTATATCGTATAGATGCTCTTTACCTCTGCGACAATCTGCTACGAAGTCTAGCCATTCATCAGTCATCTCAGGGAACTTCAGGATATTCAATCCATCTGTTTCGCTATAACTATATATTGTGACAATATGGTTTGTTTTTTTCGTAAGTGCCCACTTCCTTGCTTGATGCTCAATACGTGTACAATAGAAACCATAGCCAAAGTCCTTGTAGTGTCCAAAAACTCTTATTTCCGGTCGTTCTACGATAACATTGCTGCCATGATACAAACTGACTGGTTTGTTATTTCCTTTCTGCATAAGGCATTATAGTTAATTAAAATCACCTTGATAATACGCTCTCGCTATAAAATCGGATGGTTCATAATAGGCCGAGCAATTATAGTTGTCAAGTTTCTGACATATCGGAGAGTGGTACACCTTTGAGATTCTGTCACCAATATTCTCCTGACTTAACAGGGTTGTTTGTATCAGCCGCGCATACACCTTCCCCATTTGCATGGCCGTTGGCGGGTTGGGAGTCAATGTCTTGTCTACATCAAGGACATCTGTCGTACCTCGCTCCAGTTGATACTCTACTATCCATCTGTCAGACACGTCATCAGGTGATTCGCAGTGCAGTACATCCGCAAGTGAAAGATTACGATTAAGTTCCTCCTTGCCTATATGGTCAACCACATACGCATTAGGCTGCTTAATGTTGCGCGCAGTACGCTCTATCATATAGCAGACGAACTTTATATCATCGAATGATATATCTCTTTCTGGGAAAAATATATTCTTCATTCCGTATTCTCCTTGATTATTTGTTACTCAAAATAGAATGAGAGGACGAACATCTTGCTCTTTACCCTGTCCACACTGGCGGCGTAAGGCATTGTCTCTGCCTCACGCATAGTCTTCTGGTGCTCCGTCGAAAGGGCATTAGTCAGTCCTATCATGAATTTCAGTTCCGGTCGCAGTTTGAAGAAGGGCAGATAGAAGTCACACCCCATACCTACGCTGAAGAACACGTCATAGTTCTTCAACTGTACATAATCACTTTTCTTTGATGACAGGTTCAACACAGGAGTCAGTCCCGCCATCACGTACGGTCTGTGGTTGTTAAACCTCTTTGAGGCGAAGATAATGTCACAGTCTGCACCTACATAGACGGTTTTCAACGACTGCCTCTCCTCTACCTTGTAACCCTGTTCTGCCGACTGCCTGATGTTCTGGAATACCAGCTGCCTCGTGCCGAAATACAACTGCGGGGCAATACGAAACGCAAAGAACTCGTTTATTCTTGCCTCCGCCGTAACACCCACGTTAAACCCAGGGTCCCAGTTTGCCTGATCTACTGTAACCATGGACGGCATCTGCGTTTCGTCCTTCAACGTCAGAATCTGGTCACCAACCTGACGCAGTTTCGTATCCATCATATTAGTACCTACCACGATACCGAAATGCAGAGGACGCAGGTCGGTATATGGGCGGTTTTGCACCGTGCGTTCCTGCGCCGCCGCCGACAGCGGCAGCAGCATACACATTATGATATATATATATATACGCAGGTTCTTCATCTTGCTTTATACATTATAAACGGCATTATTATAAAAAAATTGCTCACTAACAAGGCAAAAACTGTCTTTTTTCTCAAAATATCTTTTTTTTGAAAAAAAATCTACCCAAAATTAGGTAGAATAAAATCTTTTTCCTATCTTTGCAACAAGAAAAGAGGGGTAAGGATACCTAAAAATGATTAAGAGGGGGGGGTATTGACGCAGAGAATAACATTAACACAAAAACATTATAAACTTAAAAGAAAGGAAACATTATGGCTTACGTAATTAGCGATGACTGCATTGCATGTGGAACATGTATCAGCGAGTGCCCAGTAGAGGCTATATCTGAGGGTGATATCTACAAGATTGACGCAGACGCTTGCACAGAGTGCGGCACATGCGCAAGTGTTTGTCCTAACGAGGCTATCAGCCTTCCACAATAGGGACACACGGTCTTGTTATTCAGACAAAGTGAAACAAAATAAGGTGAGTATCATCGTGATACTCACCTTATTCTTTTTATATCTTATCTCGCGAGGGAGTGTCCCCCCCCCCGAAGGAGTGTCCTCATGCTTCCCCGCGCGAGCCGTCCCTGCTTACACAGGCATATTGCCGTGCTTCTTCGGCGGATTGCTCTGGTTCTTGTTACGTGACATCTCCAGTGCCTGTATGAGGCGTATGCGGGTATCACACGGAGATATAATCTCGTCTATATATCCCAGTCTTGCCGCAGGCAGCGGATTAGCGAACTTCTCCCTGTACTCACGTGTGCGCTCAGCCCTCTCCTCTGGTGTAGCCTTGCGGTAAAGGATATTGCAAGCACCCTCAGCACCCATCACGGCAATCTCGGCAGTAGGATAAGCGAGGTTCACGTCAGCGCCAATACACTTAGAGTTCATCACGATATACGCACCACCGTATGCCTTACGTGTTATCAGCGTAATCTTTGGCACCGTAGCCTCAGCGAAGGCATATACTATCTTCGCGCCGTGGCGAATGATGCCGTTGTGCTCCTGCTTTACGCCCGGCAGGAATCCCGGCACATCCTCTATCGCTACGAGAGGAATGTTGAAGCAGTCACAGAAACGAATGAAGCGAGCGGCCTTGTCAGACGCGTCAATATCAAGCGCACCGGCGAGGTAGTTAGGCTGGTTAGCCACGAAGCCCACCGTGCGTCCAGCCATACGACCGAAGCCTACCACGATGTTCTTAGCCCACTCAGACTGCACCTCGAAGAAGTACTGCTGGTCGCATATAGGCTCTATGATGTCATGTATGTCATAAGGCACGTTAGGATCTACCGGCACTACGTTGTCAAGTTCGTGACACACGCGGTTCACCTCGTCGGTGACAGGCAACACAGGTGCGTCCTCCATGTTATTTGAAGGAATGAAACCTATCAGCTCACGTATGGTCATCAGCGTCTCCTCGTCATCATCACAGATGAAGTGGCTCACGCCGCTCACCGAGTTATGTGTCATGGCACCGCCCAGCGTTTCCTTGTCCACATCCTCGTTGGTCACGGCCTTCACCACGTTAGGTCCGGTTACGAACATCTGGCTCTGCCCCTTCACCATCAGGATGAAGTCGGTCAGTGCCGGAGAATAGCATGAACCACCGGCACAAGGACCCATGATAGCGCTAATCTGCGGAATCACGCCGCTCGCCATCACGTTGCGGCGGAAGATATGCGCGAAGCCTGTGAGTGACTCCACACCCTCCTGTATGCGTGCGCCACCAGAGTCGTTAAGACCTATGATAGGCGCACCGTTCTTCAGTGCCAAGTCCTGTATCTTCGCTATCTTCTGTGCGTTGGCCGCGCTCAGCGAGCCGCCGAGCACGCTGAAGTCAAAGGCATACACAAAGACCACCCTGCCGTCTATCTTGCCGTAGCCAGAGATGACACCGTCACCCTCAAACTGTTTCTTCTCCATACCGAAGTCAGTGCAACGGTGCACCACATGCTTGTCCATCTCAACAAACGTGCCTGCGTCAAGCAGTGTCTCTATTCTCTCTCTTGCTGTCAGTTTATTTGCCATTGTTGTACTTAGTACAAAGTTATACGTTTTGAGTTATGAGTTTTAATTACTCCCCTAATTTCAGTTTTATGAGTACCTGCTCCGCAGCCACGGTGTCGCCGTCGCCCACGAGCACGTCAGCCACCTTGCAGTCAGCCGTAACCTTGTAGTTTGACTGCATCTTCATGGCCTCCATGGTGAAGAGCGTGTCGCCGGCCTTGAACTCATCGCCCGGCTTGCAGTACATCTTCACAATCTTACAAGGCATGGGCGCGGTGATGACATCAGCCTGTGCGCCGCCACCCTTGTGCTTGCGCATCTTCATATACTTGGCCTGCGAGTCGAGCATATCTATCTGGTACGTGGAGTAATTCAGGTTCACGCTGTAATGCTTGCGTCCCTCCCCGCGCACGAACTCGGCGTTATACGAGTTGCCGTTATAGAGCAGAGAGCAGGTGCCGTTCTGCAGCATTGCCACGTCCACGTCATACACCTCACCATCTATGTCTATGCTCACCTTGTTACCCTCCTTGTTGATGAGCGTAACCTCCAATATCTTATTTCCTACTTGTATTTCCACAATTATGAATTATGAGCTTGTTGTTTTATTATATACTACACTCTCAGCACACCCTTCTGCAATCCAAAGGCTCTCCAGCGGCTCAGCGCGCCGTTAGGCTTATGGTCAGCGTCAGGCTGCACGCCGGCGTTCTCCTCCATGTTCATCAGATAGTCCATGTAAGCGGCAATCACCGCCATAGGCTCAGAGTCATTCTTGAAACCTGAGCGTGAACGCAGACGCTCCTCGTTACGCTCTATGAAGTAGGTGTTGTAGTCACCGTTCTTGAAGTCGGGCGCGTCGATGATGCGGCGCAGGTAACGAATGTTTGTAGTCAGTCCCGTTATCTTATACTCGTAGAGCACACGGCGCATACGCTCTATGGCATACTCACGCGTGGTGGCCCATACTATGAGCTTGCCTATCATAGGGTCATAGTGCACAGGTATCTCATAGCCCTCATATACGTATGAGTCTATGCGCGTGCCAATGCCGTGAGGCTCCTGCAACTGACATATCATGCCTGGCGACGGCATGAAGTTGTGCTCGGTGTCCTCCGCGCATATACGGCACTCTATGGCGTGACCATACTGTGACAGATCCTCTTGCTTGTAGCGCAGCGGCTCACCGTTGGCTATGCGTATCTGCTCCTTTACCAGGTCCACGCCTACCACCTCCTCAGTGATAGGATGCTCCACCTGCAAACGGGTGTTCATCTCAAGGAAGTAGAAGTGGTGATACTTGTCCACCAGGAACTCAATGGTACCGGCACCCACATAGCCCACGGCCTTGGCAGCGGCCACAGCCTTTGAGCCCATCTCATGCCTCAGCTCGTCATCAATAAACGGTGACGGGGTCTCCTCCACTATCTTCTGGTGGCGGCGCTGCACGCTGCACTCACGGTCATACAGGTGTACCACGTTGCCAAGCGTGTCGCCAAGTATCTGGAACTCTATATGGTGTGGCTCCTCCACGAACTTCTCTATATACACGGTGTCATCGCCGAAGCCCGACATGGCCTCGCTCTTGGCAGCGTTATACATCTCCACTACATCCTCCTCACGAGTAATGAGACGCATACCCTTACCGCCGCCGCCCATCGACGCTTTCAGCATAACAGGGAAGCCTATCTCCTTGGCCACCCTCACAGCCTCCTCTGCTGACTGCAGCGGCTGCTCTGTTCCTGGCACCACAGGCACCCCTGCCTCTATCATCTTCTTTCGGGCGCTAATCTTATCACCCATCTCCTCCATCGTCTCTGGGCGCGGACCTATGAAGATAAAGCCTTCCTGCGTGCAGCGACGCGCGAACTCCGCGTTCTCTGACAGGAAACCGTAACCCGGGTGTATGGCGTCCACCTTGTGTTTGTGGGCCGCCTCAATGATATGGTCTATGTTTAGATAACTGTCCATGCTCGCCGCTCCGCCTATGCACTCGGCCTCATCGGCAAACAGCACATGACGCGACAGACGGTCGGCCGTACTGTAAACTGCCACCGAGCGGATGCCCATCTCATAGCAACTGCGCATAACGCGGATGGCTATCTCGCCACGGTTGGCTACCAGAATTTTTCTGATCATTTCGTTTGTTCTAAGATAATTGTTTTATTTTCAAATTGCAAAGTTACTACTTTTTTCCGAACTGACAAAACAAAATTCTGTTTTTATATTTCGCCGTGTATTCTCTGTTTGTTTGGAAAAAAAACTGTAACTTTGCAAACTGTAAAATTTATCATCTCTTCTATCGATGAACAAGAGAATACTGAAACTGGCGCTGCCCTCCATAATATCCAACATCACCGTACCGCTGCTGGGACTGGTCGATGTGACCATCACCGGCCACATGGGCGAGTCGCGCTACATGGCCGCCATTGCCGTCGGCTCAATGCTGTTCAACATTACCTACTGGATGTTCTCTTTCCTACGCTTCGGCACGGGCGGCATGACGGCGCAGCTCTACGGTGCCGGCGGCGAGGTGGGCCACACGCTGGTGCGCTCCTCCGCCACGGCTCTCACGGTGGCTGCCACCATACTGCTGCTGCAGGTGCCGCTGTTCCGTCTCGCCATGTGGTTCATAGCCCCTGAGCCGGACATCATCAGCACCATTCACACCTATTATAATATATGTGTGTGGGGCACCGTCCCCTCGCTGCTGCTATACGTCTTCACGGGCTGGTTCGTGGGTATGCAGAACACGCGTCTGCCCATGCTCATCTCCATCACGCAGAACATAGTAAACATCTGCCTGTCATGCTTCTTCGTCTATGCCCTCGGCATGAAGATTGAGGGCGTGGCCCTTGGCACGCTCATAGCGCAGTGGAGCGGTGCACTGATAGCCTGCGTAATCATAGCCACTAAGTACAGGGACGTGCTGCGCCGCCTTGACTTCCTCCACTGCATCAGGCACAAGGTGCCGCTGCAAGGAGCCGGTAACGTAAACATCACCATCTTCATACGCACGCTGTTTCTCATTGCCGTGAACCTCTACTTCATCGAGGCCGGCGCACGTGGCGGCAGCGTGATACTGGCCGTCAACTCCGTATTGATGCAGATGTTCATTCTCTACACTTACGTGATGGACGGCTTCGCCTTTGCCGCCGAGGCTCTCTGCGGCCGTTACCACGGCGCGGCAGACGAGCGTAACTTCTCCGCCGCCCTGCGCGGTGTGTGGCTGTGGTCTGCCATGCTCACGCTGGCCTACACCTTGGTATATGCCATAGGCGGCGAGGCCTTCCTGCGCCTGCTTACTGATGACGCTGCAGTGCGCTCCGCCGCCCTCGACTACCTGCCCTGGGCCATCGACATCCCCGTATGCGGCGTGGCGGCCTTCGTGTGGGACGGCGTGTTCGTGGGCATCACCAAGACGATGGGAATGCTATGGGGAACGATGGGCGGCGCCATCGCTTTCTTCCTCATATACTTCCTCCTCTACCCCACCCTGCACAACCATTCCCTATGGCTGGCGTTCAATGCCTACCTGCTCTTCCGGGGCATAGTGCAGAGCGTGATATACATACGTGAAGACTACAGTGTTGATGCCCAAACATCGAAAGACTAAACAGATGAAACAGATTTTATTAATTATAATTACATTAATTAGCATGTTGTCATGCAAGGCACAAGTTTCTACATCGCAATTAATAGGAACCAAGTGGAAAATGATAAGTCCCTCAGGAGAGGATATTGTCAAGACTACATGGGAATTCACAAATAAGAAAATTAAAGAAACAATATATTTCATTCCTTATAATGAAGAAATAATAAATGTATTTCCTTATTACATTTCTAGTTCTTTTCCTTCTGTATTTGTCCACAATTGTGTAGGTAAAAATTATACAGGAAAATATCTCGTCAAATTACTTGAAAGAAATAACAGAATGTACTGGTACACCATTACCTCTGTCAATTGGACAACAGGCGATATGTATCTATTTCGACAGCCGGCAGAGGACGAAGTAGGAGGCAGACCTGTAACCATCCACTTTAAGCTCATTTCCAAGGGTTCCCATGGAGGTGGCCGCAGATAGTATGGCAGGCAAGCAGAAAACTCTAAGGATTCAAGGATTTAAGGATTTTAAGTTACAGAAAGGGGAAAGAATAACTATCCTATAATCCTAAAATCCGTAGAGAAAACAGACCGAGGGATTTTGGTTTTGCTCCTGCGGAGCAGAAATCAGGGATAATCTTTTTAACAATCAAGGGCTCTTAAGAGCCAGAAATATAGAATATAAAAATTTATGATATGTCTTGAACATATAATTATCATATAATTGCCCACGAATTGAACATTAATTTATTAACATTAAAATTTCTGATAATTCATGGAAAATTCATGGCAATTCATGTTAAAAGGAAAACACGAATTAACAAGAAATTTTTGTTTCCAACAACGGATTACACAGATTACACTCTAACTTTGCGGAGGATTGCGACGAAGTCGCATAAAAACAAAAAAAAATAAGAAAAATAACAGACAACTCAAGACAGTTTCTTAC
>OCTW013383161.1_pt1 | contig 71002 bp, 43 predicted proteins | sample 1539671 | NCBI WGS metagenome assembly OCTW01 (sample SAMN02144230, study PRJEB22623) | gut metagenome | biome: sheep rumen | host: Ovis aries | place: New Zealand | reverse complement strand
CTGCATAGAACACATCGCCATTGCTGCTGATGTATGACCGCGAATCTATCCTATCCTCTTCAAGATAAGGACATTCACATGACAGCAGCATCATAGCTGCCATCAAACCCATTATAAGTTTGTAATTCATCTTTGCCATCAGTCCTTTTGAGGGCAAAAGTACGAAACAAAGACGAAAAATGAAAGAAACGGCGCGACCATTTCTTCCATTTTATAAAGATTAAAGGTTCTACTAGTCAAATAAGAAAGATACAGTATCTTCAAACTCTTGAACAGCTCTTTGAAGATTCAGATTATCTTTACGTGATATCATTGCCAAAAAATTCATCTTACCATCCATCTTTCCCTCTGCTGTTTTAATAAAGAAACGCTTTTTGTTTTCATAAGTGTTGAACCATCGAAGAAAAAGACGATTACGGAAAGCCTGCTTTGAATCTTTGGTTTCGGTAACATAAAGCATCACATCATTATTCTGTCTAAAGAATTCTTCTACTATCGCAATTAGCGTCTGCTTAAACTTAGGATCACCAGGTGAGGTGACATTCCAGATATTAATGATATCAAGGACAAAAGCACCTGAAGGAAGAAAGATGTCGTTAGGCTTAATAACTATATTATAGCCAACACCGAAATCGGTATAGAAATAATAAACACTATCAGCCTCACAGGTCACAAAATAAGGTGATTGTCTATTAATGTTTTCAATATTTAATGTAATCATAGTCTTTAAGGTATTAAAAGGTGGCAGCGTTATGAGCCCTCTGCCACCAGTGAAGGATGTGGATGTCTCATTTGAGCAGCTAATTGTTCTTTTTCTCTTTCTTGCATGAAAGCCCTAAAAGCTGCACGGACTTCTTCACGCGTTCTCTTTTTTGTTGTTTCCATATCGATTTTTGGTTTTAAATGAATATCTCGGTGCAAAGATAAGCATTTATATTGAAACTACGTATAATGTGAGCTGTATTTTTTTGCAAAAGGACACAAATCTTTCAATATATACGTCTTTTGACGTTACTTTTTACCAAAAACACTTCTTTGTTTTATCTCAATATCTGGATTTGAACGGTTCCACCTGTGGAAGTTATGCGTAACTGTCGTCCGCTGTAGTTCTTGGGAAAGACCACGCAGATGTCGCCTGTGCCCTGCCAGATTTCCTCGTTGCCGCTAATGCCTGTCTGCTCCAAAGAGCCATTATACCAAATCATCACACCGCCATGATTCAGGCAGGAGGAGGGTTGGTTGCCACTAAAACGGGCTGTGCCGTAGGTCCAGTCTGCCATCGCGGCTGTCAGCATACCGCAGAAGGCCAGTAATAGCATCATTCTTTTCATAATCACTTTTTCTTTATTTGAGAATTATACTTCCAATTTTTGCAAAGGTAGGCATATCAAATGAGAAATGGAAGAAAACGGCGCGACCATTTCTTCCATTTCACAAAGATTTGCTATTTTCAATGGATTTGCCTCAACAATTCTGTTGGATTGGTCTCTTGCATCTTGATATAAGCGAAGAGTTTCTTGCCGGCATCTTTCAAAGAGGCACCAAAGAGATAGACCGTATCGTCGATGATGAGGAAACGGTCATGATTATGCTGGCAGACATTAATATTAATCGGTGGGTACTGTTGGTTATGGCGTTGGACATCCAACTGCTGTTGTTGAGACAACTGACGCGTATAGATCGTTGCAGAGACCCCTGCTTCGCGTTTGCTCAGCATCGTCAATGTCGCCTCGTCGATATAGTTGTCGATCAAGACTATCGAATGTCTGGCCTGTTTAATCAGGCTGACTATCTGAACGTATGCATCAAAAATCTGTCCGTCGTAGAAGACACCCTCTACGGGAGGCAAAGAAGAACGGACGAAGAAATCGACCTTCCCTTCAAGTTCAACAATCCTTTTATCATGCGAATCCACACGTTCGCGTATTTCTTGTAAGCCTTTATTTATAGAATACCCTTTTATCAAGTAGTCTTTCAGAACTTTGGAAGCCCACTGCCTGAACTTTACACCTCGCTTGGAATTCACTTTGTAGCCAACAGAGATTATCATATCAAGATTATAGAAATCAATCATACGATTAACAATTCTATTTCCTTCTTTTCGAACTACTCGAATTTTTCGAGCAGTTCCCTCTTGCTCCAATTCTTCTGTTCTATAAATCTCCTTAATATGATAGGTGATTGTATTTTCTTTGACTGAAAATAGCAGAGACATCTGCTGTTGAGTTAACCATACGGTATCATCTTCCAATTTAACCTCCAAACGGATAGTCTCGTCTGGTTGGTACATCACAATCTCACCTTTACCGCTGTTTTGAATGTCGTTCATAATCTTAAAATTTAAAGTTGTTGAGAATACGAATGCAAAGATAAGCATTTATTTTCAAAAGGCATCCACTATGAGCATAAAATTATAGTTTTTTATGGTTGGCCATTCTCGCGCATCTTATTGAAGGTGTAGCCGACAAGACCCTGGAAGTGCATCTCCGTCTCCTGACGGATGACGCCCTCTGGAATGTTAGGATATTTCTTCACCAGACGGTTCCCAATCTCAACCACCTGATTGTGGAACTCGGTAGAGGAGTCGGCCCACGGATTGCCTGGATAATTGACAAGAGGCGGCCATACGGAATCGCAGAAACTGGCGATAGTAGAGCGATAGGCCTTGTCTATCAAGCGTTCCACCTCTTCCTTCATAAGAGTCTGTTCGTCTTTCTTCGGAGGCAGAGGAGGATTCACAGGAACCTGAGCTGGATTCTGACGAACGGAATCAAGTGAGGGAATCGAAGGGACAGGTCCATGCTCCTGGACAGAATCAAGCGACCTGTCCCCTTGATCCTGCATCTGTACAACGGAATCCACCGGCGTTTCCTGAATCACTGGAGCTGTCTGCTCGCGGTGTGTCAACAGGGCGATGCCAACTCCTACGATTGCCACGATAGCCACAATGGCTGCGACATAACGGGAATAGTGCTGCCTACGATTGATATCGGATCGTATTTCCTCAATAGATTGATAACGCTCTGCTGGTTCAATTGCCGTACAGCGGGCTATCACCTTATTATATATACGGTGGTCTGGCAGTCGCTCAAGAATCTTTCCGACAGCATAGATATCGGTTCTGGCATCTACCATCCCACCCGCAAATTGCTCTGGGGCTGCAAAGCCTGATGTATAGCCCTGTGTATCCACGAAAGCATCCGAACGGCAGAAACCAAGGTCGATGAGTTTCACATCGTCATCGATATGCGTGAGCAGGATGTTGTCAGGCTTCAGGTCGAGATGGAGCACCTGATGGCTGTGCAAATAACTGATGGCATCCAATAACTGACGAACGAACCTGTCTGCATTTTTCCGATTCTTGAAATAATCGGGATGGGTGGCAAGTCTTTGAGTTAGAGTTTCCCCGTCAACATATTCCATCAGGATGCTATCGGCGTCGAGTGAGATGTATCGCACTAAGTTAGGGTGCTCAAGTTGATAGCCCGTCTCAAACTCCTTGCGCAACGCCTCCTGATAACGGATGTCGCCAACATATTCAGGCCTCAACCGTTTCAGGAAATGCAGCTTGCCATAGAGTTTGACACGAAAGGTGTCGCAGGTAGCGCCCTGTGTGTCCAACTGTTCGATACTCTCGAAACGTGACTGCTGACTCGTGAACTGCGAAGACTCCATACCTTGAAAGGTGAAAGATGAGAGCAAACTGTTTTTATAAGACGACTACGGAGGAAAGCCCGGATACGCGTCCTGCCGTAAACTGCCCCAGTGCCTTGCCATCACGCCAGACATCCACCACCAGCAACGGGTGATGAGGCACGAAGTTGAAAATCTCCACCTTATCGCCAACAAGTAGTTTGCTGTTCTCACTGGCAACAATCAGATAACGACAGTCGCCGAGATACCGTAGTCTCAGCATCCTGTCGGGAGGATAGGTAATAGCCACCGTGGCGTCAACTTCCAAATCAACCGACCGCACTTCACCGTCAACAGCCTCAAAGTTTGAGTTCCCCTGATCATCTATTTGCAACAACTCTTCCCAATGGGCATAACCGAGATAGCGGGCGATGGCATCCAGGGTGCTGGCATGGGGTTCTCGTTCATCCTGCGCAAAACCCAATAGCCGCTTCAGGGTCGTTGCACCAATACGGACTCCTGTCTTACTCCCAATATCGAGCGACAGGAATTCACAGTCAGAAGGTAAGCGCAGGTCAGATCCTGACCTACGCTTCAATAACTGGATGATATGAAAGGGAAGTTTCATTTTACCGTGTAAGCAAATCTTTCACTTATCACTTTTTTACTCCCACTCAATCGTTGCGGGGGGCTTGGAGGAGATGTCGTAGCAGACGCGGTTGACGCCGCGGACCTTGTTGATGATCTCGTTTGACACCTTCGCCATGAAGTCATAAGGCAGATGGGCCCAGTCGGCAGTCATCGCATCCATCGAGGTGACGGCACGGAGCGCCACGGGATGCTCATAGGTACGTTCATCGCCCATCACACCGACGCTGCGGACGGTGCTCAGCAGGATGACACCCGCCTGCCAGATCTGGTCGTAGAGCGACACCTCGATGGTGCCGTCCTTCATGTCGGCCGGCACCCCGGCTGCCAACACCTTCCGGGCCTCTTCGCCAGAAAGTTTCACCTTGTACGCACGCAAACCTCTTATATATATATCATCAGCATCCTGAAGGATTCGTACCTTCTCTGGGGTGATATCGCCGAGGATACGGACAGCGAGTCCCGGCCCGGGGAAGGGATGACGGGTGATGAGGTGCTCGGGCATACCGAGTTGACGACCCACACGACGAACTTCATCCTTGAACAGCCATTTCAGCGGCTCGCAGAGTTGCAGGTTCATCTCCTTGGGCAGTCCGCCCACGTTGTGATGGCTCTTGATCACCTTTCCCGTGATGTTCAGCGACTCGATACGGTCAGGATAGATCGTGCCCTGCGCCAGCCACTTGGCATCGGTGATCTTCTTCGCCTCGGCATTGAACACCTCAACGAAGTCGCGGCCAATGATCTTACGCTTCTGCTCAGGATCGGAGACACCAGCCAAGTCAGCGAAGAACTTCTCACTGGCATCAACGCCTATCACATTCAGACCCAGCACCTTGTAATCATCCATCACCTGACGGAACTCATTCTTGCGCAACATGCCATGATCGACGAAGATACAGGTAAGACGGTCGCCGATGGCACGGTTGAGCAATACGGCAGCCACGGAAGAGTCAACCCCTCCTGACAATCCTAAGATCACCCTGTCCTGGCCTAACTGAGCCTTCAGTTCAGCCACCGTCGAGTCGACGAAAGAAGCCGCACTCCATTCCTGACGGGAACCGCAGATATCGACTACGAAGTTCTTCAAGAGCAGTGTGCCTTGGAGGGTATGGAACACCTCGGGGTGGAACTGTACAGCCCAAATAGGCTGTTTGGTAGAGGCAAAAGCTGCATATTTCACATCCTTAGTGGAGGCAATCATCTCGAAGCCCTCGGGGATGGCAGTGATGGTATCGCCATGACTCATCCACACCTGCGAACCTGTCTCGAATCCTTTGAAAAGAGGATTATAGAGATTGATGGTCTCCAGATTGGCACGGCCGTACTCACGGCTGTCGGCCTTCTCCACCTTTCCGCCAAGGGTGTGGCTGATGAACTGCGCTCCGTAGCAGATGCCCAGCACAGGAACCTTACCCACGAACTGGCTGAGGTCTACCTTGAACGCCTCGGGGTCATGAACCGAGAAAGGCGATCCGCTCAGGATCACACCTATCACCGAGGGGTCATCCTTCGGGAACTTATTATAAGGCAGGATCTCGCAGAAAGTATCAAGTTCACGGACACGCCGGCCTATGAGCTGCGTGGTCTGTGAACCGAAATCCAAAATAATTATCTTCTGTTGCATAGCCTATTGTATGTAAGTGATAACCAACTATTGTTTGCTGCGCACTGCACGAATGGAATACCCATAACAGCGGGGGCCGCCAGATGACTCTAGTTTGTCGACAGTACCATCTTGGCGGGCCCAAAGTGTATACGCCTCTGTATTTCCATCGGGAGTCAAACGGACTGTCGATGTCCAATATCGTGCTGCAGTGCCTTGATTAGATGTCTTAGAATCGAATCGGCTGCCTGATAAAGGAAGTTCTATTATCTTGCCATTTTTCACAGACCTAAGTTGCAAGACCCATACACCCTTATTCCGATAGACATTTTTATAGGTATTATCTATAAGTTCCTGCATTTCAACTTTGGTTGGGATACGCCATCCATCACCCCAGTTCTCATGAGCAGCATCATCCTTAGGTTCTAAGGTCGTCTTATCGTCCACAGCACCGCTTATGCTTGTGGTGCAATACTTCCAAATCGAATTTTTGGTGCCATTACAATACTTATAGGTAGTCCAGTTGAACACGTGGCCGTCGCTGGTGTCGCTGGTGTAGCCTGTAGTCTCGCCATAGGCGAAATAGAGGCCATCATCCGTCGTACTCGTAGCACCCACATTCATGTTGGCCCACAGCGTACCGCTAGGCAGTCCCAAGTCGACAGCTTCCACATTCGAGGGGGCTTCGCCTACACCACTCATAATGGCATCGACCAACACCGTAATGTCAGTTACATCCAATTTGCCATCGTCGTTCAAGTCAAACTTCGATGTCTGTGCCTCTGTTGTCAGGCTTCCACTTGCTATAAGCAAGGCAATTAATAAATACTTTTTCATCTTTAGACCTTGATTGAATGATTAATGGTAGATTATCTATTGATATAAAAACTGTTCTGCCTGTTCGAGTGAGTCGAGTTTTCCGACATCGAGCAACCGCAGGTCGCTCTTCTCATAGCCCAGGAAGGTACACTGTTGACAGTACTTCAGGTAGAAGTCTATGATACCAAACCGCTCGGGCATCTCGGCAAAGAGAGGTGCCAGCCGGGGCGAGACGACATGTATCCCGCTGAACGCCAGCATGTTCATAGAGTCGGCAGACGAGGGGTGGGCAGCCAGAGGTCCACGCACCTCCCCCGTCTCAACGTTCTTCCAGCCTGTCAATCGCATCTCATCGTCGAAGAGCAGATAGCGTTTCGTCTGTCTGTTGCTGACAACGAGCATGGCATCCACGTCGGCATCGACAGCAGCATCGCTGGCAGCCAGTTTATAGAGTCCGCCGATGTTCAGATTGCTGAGGATGTCAACATTATGGATAAGCACAGGACTGTCTGGATCGAACAGTGGCAGTGCCTTCTTAATACCGCCGCCCGTTTCGAGCAGTCCGTCTGTCTCGTCAGAGATGCGGATATCCAGTCCGAAGTTATCATTGTCATGCAGATAGTCGACAATCTGCTGGGCGAAGTGATGCACGTTCACCACGATACGCTCGAAACCGGCGGCCTTGAGTTTCTGCACGACATGCCACAGCAGCGGCTGCCCCCCTACCCTCACCAGTGCCTTGGGCATGGTGTCGGTAAGCGGCTTCAGTCTCGTACCGAGACCGGCAGCAAAGATCATCGCCTGCTTCATACTGGCCGTAGTCTACATGCCTTCGAAGGCACCTGCCACGCCCTCGATGATTCCCTTGATCTCATTGACAATGCCACGCAGACGGTCAGAGATGTTGTCTTTTGCGCCACGGGCCATATAGCCGGCACACTCACCCTCGAGTTTTCCGATACGGGCCTTCTCGGCTGGCGTGTAGTCGAGCTCGTGCTTCTTCACACTCTTCGAGATCTTCACAAACTTCTTGCCGGCATCCTCCCAGTCCTTCAGGTCGTAGTACCGACTGTGGTCGCGCAACTCCGTGGAGAAGCTCTCCAGCTGATCCAATGCCCGCTGCTTCGTCGAGCACGATGCCAACGTGAGGGCAAGTAGCCCACAGGCCATCAAAACATTAATCTTCTTCATATCTGTAAACCGTAAACTCTAAACTCTAAACTATAAACTATAAACTGTAAACTGTAAACCGTAAACCGTAAACCGTAAACTGTAAACCGTAAACTACTCTCTCTCCAGCGTCTTTGAGATGCCCTGCTCCCGGTGACAGATGCGCACCTCGACTCCGAACTTCTCATGGATATGTTCCGCCAGATGCTGGGCGCAATACACCGAACGGTGCTGACCGCCCGTACAACCGAAGGAGAACATCAGCGATGTGAATCCACGCTGGATATAACGGCGCACATGGGCATCGGCAAGCTTATACACCGAGTCGAGGAAGGTCAGAATCTCGCCATCGTCTTCCAGGAATCGGATGACCGGCTCGTCAAGACCCGTCAGTTTCTTGTACGGCTCATAACGGCCGGGGTTATGGGTACTGCGGCAGTCGAACACATAGCCACCGCCATTACCACTCTCATCCTCTGGAATACCCTTGCGGTAAGAGAAACTATACACCTTCACCACCAGCGGGCCCTGGGCATCGTACTTCGAGAACGTAGCCGGTCCGTCCTGAGGATGGGCCTTATAGGGATTCTGGTCTGTCGTCTTGTATCCGTCGGCACGACTGGCAATCGTCTCAATCTGCTGGAACTGTGGCAGTTCGGTCAACTGTCGGAGAATCTCCATCAGATGGGGATAGTGGAATACCGACGAACTGGCCAGCAGTTCCCTGAGGTTCTGAATGGCCGGCGGGATAGACTCGATGAAATGCTTCTTCTGTTCGAAATAACCCCGGAAGCCGTATGCCCCCAACACCTGTAACGTCCGGAAGAGCACAAACAGCGAGAGTCGTTTCACGAAGTGTCTTACTGGCGGCACCTCGATATAATTCTTCAGTGAGTTATAGTATTCGTAGACCAGTTCACGGCGCAACTTATGCGGATACTTTGCTGACGCCTGCCAGAGGAACGAGGCCAGATCATAATAGAAAGGTCCCTTGCGCCCTCCCTGATAGTCAATAAAATAAGGACGGCCCTCGTGGTCAAGCATCACATTGCGAGCCTGGAAGTCACGATAGAGGAATGCATCCGCCGACTCTGCCGTCAGGTCCTTGGCAAAAAGCCGGAAATCGGCCTCCAACTTCAGTTCGTGGAAGTCGAGTTCGGTGGCTTTCAGGAAACAATATTTGAAATAGTTCAGGTCGAAGAGCACCGAGTCCTGATCGAACTCTGCCTGCGGATAACAATTGGAGAAGTCCAAGCCGACGGCACCACGGATCTGGATGTTCGGTAACTCACGGATGGTGCGCTTCAGCAGTTCCTGCTCCTTCAACGTATAGCGTCCTCCGGCCTCACGACCGCCTCTGACGGCATCGAAGAGGGAGAGAGAGCCGAGGTCGGTCTGCAGATAGCGCAACTGGTCGTCGCTGGCTGCCAGGATCCTCGGAACAGGCAACTTCCGCTTGGAGAAATGCTCGGTGAGATAGATGAAAGCATGGTCTTCGTCACGACTCGTACCGATGACACCAACCACGGACTGCCCGTTCTGGTCCGTCAGTCTGAAATAGGTCCTATTGCTGCCACCGCCAGGTATCTGACTGACGTTGGCGGGCTCCGCACCTTTCCACTGCTTGTAGAGTTCTATGAGTTTCTGCATATCGCCTGCAAAGATACGACAAAAAATCGAGAAATAAGTTGTATTAGTTGTTAAAGTTGTTTACATATTATATAAAAAAAAACCGGATGTCTCCCGACAACCGGTTCCCAAAAACAAACTACTTAAAAACTAATCTACTAAAACAAATCAAAAAAATATCTTTTACTCAAATGCGTCTAATACTATTGTGCAGGAAGTATCTGTTTTACTTTGCGATGCAAAGATACAATGTTTTTGAATCGTCACCAAGCATTTTAGCATAAAAAAGCGGTGTGTGCGAACAAAATCCATCAAAAAAGGGATGGATTCAATCATCCATCCCTCAATTTGTTATCTTTGCTTAGCAAAAATGTATCATTTTTCGCATACAATCTGATACACAGATTACATCATGCCGCCCATGCCTGGGGCACCGCCCATCGGCATGGCGGGTTCTTTCTCGGGCTTGTCGACGATCAGGCACTCCGTGGTGAGGAACATGCCGGCGATAGAAGCGGCATTCTCCAGAGCCACACGGGCCACCTTGGCAGGATCGATGACACCAGCCTCACGCAGATCCTCGTATTCATCGGTACGGGCATTGAAGCCGAAGTCACCCTTGCCTTCACGAACCTTCTGGACGACCACTGCACCCTCCTGACCGCCGTTGACGGCAATCTGACGCAGCGGCTCCTCGATGGCACGGCAGATGATGTTGATACCGGTCTGCTCGTCGGCATTGTCACCCTTCAACTCAGCCAGAGCCTCCTGGGCACGGATGTAGGTGGTACCACCACCAGCCACGACACCTTCCTCGATAGCGGCACGGGTAGCACAGAGGGCATCGTCAACGCGATCCTTCTTCTCCTTCATCTCCACCTCAGAGTTGGCACCGACATAGAGCACTGCCACACCACCAGCCAACTTGGCCAGACGCTCCTGCAGTTTCTCCTTGTCGTATGAAGAGGTCGTGATCTCGATCTCCTTCTTAATCTGGGCGATACGATCCTGGATAGCCTGCTTGTCACCAGCACCGTTCACGATGGTGGTGTTGTCCTTCGACACTGTCACCTTGTCACAGGTACCCAGCATCTCGAGCGTAGCCTGCTCCAGTTTCAGACCCTTCTCCTCGCTGATCACCACACCGCCAGTCAGCGTTGCGATATCCTCGAGCATGGCCTTACGACGGTCGCCGAAGCCAGGAGCCTTCACGGCACAGATCTTCAGACCGCCACGCAGACGGTTCACCACGAGTGTGGTCAGAGCCTCAGAATCCACGTCCTCGGCAATCACGAGCAACGGACGACCACTCTCGGCAGCGGGCTGCAGGATGGGCAGGAAGTCCTTGATATTCGAGATCTTCTTGTCATAGATAAGGATATACGGATTCTCCATCACGCACTCCATCTTCTCTGAGTCAGTGATGAAGTAGGCACTCAGATAACCACGGTCGAACTGCATACCCTCGACGACGCCGATATGGGTATCGCGGCTCTTCGACTCCTCGATGGTGATCACGCCGTCCTTAGAGACCTTACGCATAGCCTCAGCCAGCAGTTCACCGATCTCCTTATCATTGTTGGCACTCACGGTAGCCACCTGCTCGATCTTGTCGTAATTATCGCCTACCAACTCTGCGCTCTTGGCGATATGCTCCGTCACGGCCTTCACAGCCTTGTCGATACCACGCTTCAGGTCCATGGGGTTGGCACCGGCGGTCACGTTCTTCAGACCCTCACTGACGATAGCCTGGGCCAAGATGGTAGCCGTCGTCGTACCGTCACCGGCATCGTCACCAGTCTTTGAGGCGACGCTCTTGACGAGTTGGGCACCCGTGTTCTCAAACTTGTCCTCCAACTCGATCTCCTTGGCTACGGTCACACCGTCCTTGGTGATCTGCGGAGCGCCGAACTTCTTCTCAATAACGACATTACGACCCTTCGGACCGAGAGTCACCTTCACAGCATTAGCCAACTGGTCTACGCCCTGCTTCATAGCATCGCGAGCGTCAATATTGAATTTAATATCCTTTGCCATAACTATAAACTATAAACTGTAAACTATAAACTATAAACTGTAAACTGTAAACTATAAACTATAAACTGTAAACTGTAAACTTTAAACTATAAACTACAATTTACTTTTCAATCACTGCAAGTACGTCACTTTGGCGCATCATCAGATACTTCTCACCCTCGAACTCGAGTTCCGTGCCACTGTACTTGCCGTAGAGCACCTCGTCGCCTGCCTTCAGGATCATCTGCTCGTCTTTCGTACCCTGGCCAACGGCCTTGATGGTTCCGTGTAGGGGTTTCTCTTTTGCGGTATCAGGAATGATGATACCACCGATCTTCTCTTCTGCCGGTGCGGGCAATACCAGCACGCGGTCTGCTAATGGTTTGATGTTCATAATACTTTTTTATTTTAAAACTTTAAACTTTAAACTATAAACTGTAAACTGTAAACCGTAAACTGTAAACCGTAAACTGTAAACCGTAAACTGTAAACTGTAAACCGTAAACAATACTACAGGCGGAACGGTCTTTCAACCATTCCGCCTATTACTCTGCTAAAACTGTGCCAATCGCTACCAGTATGACAACTTGTCAGTCATCTGATCATCCCGACACATTCATTACCGTCTACAGTTTGTCGATTTCTTCAGACTTAAGCCCTGTCGCTTTTTCTATCTCAACGGTCGACAATCCCATTTGTTTCAAGTTTCTTGCAATTGTTGTCTTTTCTTCAGAACGACCGGCAGCCATTCCTTCTGCACGACCGGCAGCCATCCCTTCTGCACGACCGGCAGCCATCCCTTCTGCACGACCGGCAGCCATCCCTTCCGCACGACCGGCAGCCATCCCTTCCGCACGACCGGCAGCCATTCCTTCGAGGCGTCCCATTTCCAGGCCCTCAGCCCGGCCCTCCAGTCTTGCTGCGTCAAAAGAGTCATTCTGCACCATGACGGCATCCAGGTGCCGCTCATAAGCAATCTGGTCGGCACGAGTCATCTGCAGATACTGCAGTTTCTTACGAGCCTCGGCCAGTCCCGGAGTCGTCGTATTGTCCTTGATACGTCCGTTCTTCAGATAGTCCAGCCACTCTTCCAGCGGTGTCGAAGCCACCTTGTTAAACTCGTTCACACGAATCAGGAAGTATTCCGGGAACACCTCCTCTGGTGTTTTCATCCTGATGACATTATCCTCCTTGACATTTATCTTGAGTGTGTCACCGGTATGCACGCCGACAAAGGAATTCCTGCCATGATAGAGATAGTCAGACCCCTGTCCGAGGTCGAAATAGAGGATGTTGATAGAATACACCTTCTTCACCTCGCTATAGCGCTGCCCGAGAGAGATATGCTCCGTGATGGCCTTTGCCACACCGTAGAGGATACGTTCCAGATAGAACAGTTGAGTCGTCAGTTGGACCTCCACGATGATAATGCGCCCCTCGGAGTCCTTCGCTTTGATGTCGACACGGTTGAACTTGTCATCGACAGCATCCTGATTGCCTTCGCTCTCCAGAATCTCCTCTATCGTGATCTTCTCCCCCAAGAGCACGGTTATCAGCCCTTCGAGCACATCAAAATTAGCCTTGTCGCGAAGCATCCGCTTCACGGCCCAGTCAAATCGCACATACTTCTCGTTAATCATCACTGCTCCTTTCGTTTTCTTGTTACCTTTTGTTTCCATAATACTTTGATTGTAGATTTAACGCTGCAAAGATACACCATTTTCCTGAAACCGCCAAACAAAAGCGGCAGAATCTTTCAATTCCGCCGCCATCTGTAAACCGTAAACTGTAAACAGTAAACCGTAAACTGTAAACCGTAAACCGTAAACTGTAAACTGTAAACTACTTTACCATCACCTTCATCGTCTTCTTGTTATTGGCCGTCTGAGCCTCCACGAGATAGACGCCGCCGATGGCCATCGGTATAGAAGCCTCCGTGCCACAGTTGCTCAGGCTGCTCACCACGTTGCCGCCGGTAGTCATCACACGCACCGTCGTCAACGGCTCCGAGCTGCGCACCGTCACCGTCTTGTTCCTGACGCTCACCACGATACCCTTTGCCGTGGCCTCACGGATAGCTGTCAGGTTGCCGCGGGTGGTCAGGAAGTAGCGACCATAGTCGTTCGGCTGCACGCTGAGCGACTGTCCGTCTGTCACCTCTGTCATCTCGCCCGTCACAGCGTCGAGCACGTAGAGGCGGTTCACTCCACGCTCCTCACTCCACGAGAGCTTCACGCTGACCAGTTCATTCGAAGCGACACATGCCACGCCGAAGGGCACGATATCGATTGCCGGCCTTGTGTCGATGCTCACGGCCTTGTTGCCTGCCACGGTGTACACCACCGGCACGTCGCTCAGGTTCGAGTCGAACAGCGTCGTAGCATCCTCCTCAGCCGCATAGCCGTCCGAGGCCGCCTCGCTCAGGTTCACGCTCGCCGTCGAGCTGCCGCCATCGTTTGTAGCCTTCAGCGTCAGTGCCCTGGTGCGAGAAGGATTGTTGCCATTATAAGCAGTGCCATTCTCATAATTACCATCGGTCATCATATCCGTATTGAATACAACACTCTCAGGCACCACTCCAGGCTTACCCTTCAAGAAGAAAGCTTGTGTCGGCTTAATGATATTCTTCTGTGTAGCTGATGGAGTTTTAGTCGCATCAACTGTTGTCAGTGTATTCGCTTCATAAGTATAATAAGTCTTCTCGAATGCCGGATTAGAGGCAAAGAACAAGCCCATGTTGATAGCTGATACCAACGGATTACCCACCAAGTAGTAAGTATATTCACCATCCGACTGTGACTGCATGTCACTAAGCGACAAAGTTATCTGCCTAACTGTAGCCTTAGTAGAACTGTTGAAGTCATACAACAATTGCGCATAATCAGCGTTAGGTTTGCTGACTTCCTGTGTCAGTTTACCCGATGCCGGAGAAGTGTTATCCCACTGATAATAGTCGTAACTAGTATCTTTCTTCGGAAGACGAATCAGTGCCGAAACGTTCTTATCCAAATATTTCTGATCTTTCTTATGGGCTCGAATTGAGAAGCCATTCTTAATATTATAAGGTACCTGTACATCATTATATGCATGACTCCACTCCGCCATATCCGACGTGACGCCAGCAAAGCCGAGCTGAGCAGCATAACTGCTTGCCCTCACGTCGTTGGTCTTCGTATAGACCTTCGAGTCAAGGCCCCACGACCGCTGATAAATAGGATACTTTGTGCGGCTATAGCCAAGGTTAGTGTCAAAGTTGATATCCTTAAATGCCTCTGTCTCCTGACGACCATTCACTTTGGCATCCGAAGAATAAGGCACATACATATCTCCTGCATAGGTAGCCTTCAGCGGACTGGCTGCCAGATACCACTTGTTGGCCACAAGTTCTTTCTCCACCCATGCTTTTTCGTAGTGCAGACGCTCCTGGTGAATCAACTCGGCTCCTGGCTTAAAGTAGATCTCCTTACAGATGTTACCCATATACTTCTCTACGTCGAACACCTTCACGGCATCTTTCGGTTTCTTAGAACCCGTACGATCCCAAGTAGTTCGCCCTGAAGTTCGATGGTTGTGACCTTTACAGCCTTCACCTTCCGAATCCGTTCCGTAGCGCACCATCATGTCGTACTTGATGTTACCGCCTGCATCCGTCGAGTAGCTACTATAATCATGACTTGCATTCGTCGGACTCGTATTGGTAATCATCGTATTGTTCGCATATATCAGATAACCACCAGTCTGGGCACTACCTGTAGTCTCCTTCTGCTCCAGATTATTCAAGTCGGGCACATGGTTTCCACCAGGTATGGTGACATAGGTAAACTTCATCGGCACGAAGCCCGGATGCTCAGTCAGCCTACTGTCTATCTCACCGTTGTCTTTATAGTCACTCTTATAGATATCGGCCTTCTTCGAACGCAGCCAGTTCTCATCATGACACCAGTTGGCATTATAATAGTTTTCTGCTATCAATTGCGACTCCCAGGTAACATACTTCGGCACCACTTTCAGAATGAAGAACAGATCCTGTCGACACAGTTTCCTCGTTCCTGAAGAAGATGACCTATGAGTCGCATCATAATACTGACCTGCTATTTCGTAGTAGTAACCCTCATGGAATTGGTAGGGATTGGAGTTGTCGTCTTTGAATGCTTTCAGGTCAAGCGGTAGGAACATTCGATCATTGGTCACATGAACAGTACCGTCGCCATCTGTGCCATCAGGATTGACTACGTAAGCAAAGACTACTGGTTCGGTCAGTTTATTATTACCGTCAATGGGGAAAGTCGGATCGTTGGTCTCGGTGATAAATAACTTGTTATCATCGAACTCTATAGAACTATCCGCCCCCTTGTCTTTGTCATAATAGTCACTCAGGGGGATATGTAGTTTATAGCCGCTATCCATCATCTTGTCCAACTGTTCCATACCTACACGAACCACCTGCTCAGTATAGTCCTCAGGATACTCCACGTCATCGAAGCCTATCTTCAGCATGGGTAGGTTAGCCTTGTTGTCCCAGATAAACTTAAATTCCATCGCGTTACAGACATCTTGGAAGAAACCTGACCCGATATCCAACTGTGATTCTATCGGCTCGGCCACGAAATAGAATTCTTTCTCTGGGATAGAACTTTCTATGTCTACATCCAATTTAAACTGATCAGAATGAGCCAACGACAGCTTTCCGTTGGTCACATACGTTTTTATCACTTGTGGCGCATCACCTGGCAGAGTGGAAGCTGTATAGTCACCAGTTGAATAACTTGTACGGAAAGATTCCAGGGCTTCGTGTAAAGTTACACCACCTTCTTCCGCTGCCAGGAACTCTTCTCTTGTACCCTTGAAGAAATCGTAATGAATCATACCTTCATAGTCATCCACACCACCATAGACATTGGGCACCTTCAGCACAAGCGTATAATTATGCTCATCAGTTCCGCCTGCCGTGGTGCAACTCACACTGATATGTCCGTCTGTAACTGCATCGCCTTCTTTCAAGGCAAGGAACATTCTTTTAGGTATGAAGTCATTACTATAGATAGTACATTCGTTTCCAACATATGGGCATCCCCAGCCAGTAGCCTGTTCAGTCTCAGATTCGGTATGACCAGGACGTTCAGCCCTGACAGAGTAGACAGAAACGAAATATTTCTGGGCTGCCGCCAATGGGAACTCGCGTTCGTCCAGTTGGAAGTAGAGCGTCTCACCGACCTTATAGAATCCTGATGTAACTCCAGTAGGCAATTCCGGAGGATAATCTGTGCTACTATTATAATCAAATGACACAACGCCATAGGCATCACCGTTGGCACCGTCAGAATAGAAGTTTGCACCCTTCATGGCCTCAAGTTCGCGGATGGTATGGTTGTCATCATCAGAACGTTTAAAGATACGATAGAACAGGTTCTTGCCTGGTGTACTGGAAGGATTGCCAAGTTGTCTGAGCACATCGTCGGCATTCAGTGTAATCTTCAGTTTGGATACATCACGATTATCACAAAGGTTGTTGGTTACCACGGCCAGCACCTTGGTCGACTGGGTATAGACACGCACATCGTCAATCGCATAGTCGGCACCATCGGTATTGTCGCAGTAGTTACTAACCTCCAATTCGTAGTTCGTATAGGAATCTGCGACATCGCCACTCAGCACTGCCTTAGCATATACTTGATACCATTCTACTCGTTGGGTTGCACCTACGGAGTTGAAGTCACCAGAGGTGAACGACTCCAGCAACTTTTTCTGACCAGAAGTAGATACGCCATAAAGTTTGAACAGCACCTGGGGTGAAGCGGCAAGTTTATCATCACCTCCGTTAAAATAGGTGTAGCCCGTCATATTAGCCACAGCAGCCGTAACCACGATGGAAGACCCTGCACAAAGGTCAGCCTCAAAGGGAATACTCGTGATGGCACGCGACTCGTCCGAGGCATCGATATAGAGGAAATAACCGCTCTTGGCACCATTGGTTTCAACATAAGTCCTATCATTCAAAACGCCATTCTCATACCAGCAGTAATAAGTCTCCGTCTCACCAGAGCCGACCTTCTTCTGATCCTTTGTGCCATCATCAAACGCTTGACCGCCCTTAGTCTTAAACAGTCCGTACTCACCATGGAACGGCGTGATACCAGCATAGGTAAACACCTGTGACTGTTTGCGCAGTTGCGGATAGCAGAAACCATAGCGGCCAGCCCCTGTGGGCAGAGTCCTATTATACATATTATCTACTGGGTTCGTAGGAGTATTAAAATTGCCATCAGGCAGACTGACCTCAGTGAAGCCATATTTAGAAACACCAGTCGGCGGGTCGAAGGTAATGGTACCCACATGTTTCATATTATTTTCCAGCCACTCCTGATTTCTCTCCTTGTATTTGTTATTTGTCTTCAAATCACCGAACAGCACTGGCTGAGATCCCTCTTCAAGCTTGATGTCTGAACGCAGCACTGGAGCCTTCGCCGAATTGTCTTTATTAGTGACATAGGCAAAGATGGGCACCACCTCGCCGCTCACAAACGAATATTTCTTTTTTGCACCACCATTGACTGGCGTGAATTCGACCTCACTCAGCCAATATATATCAGGATTGATGGCACGCTTAAACACATTTTCCTTTTCGCTGCTGTATTCCCCGACCACAAACTTAAAGAAGCGGGTGTACATACCTGTAGGATACTCTATAGCCAACTGTTTGGCGACGGGGTCGTCAGCCAATTCAGCCTCTGTATATACCTTGCGATTCGTATAAGTTTGTATATCATGATCATATCCAGAATTCGTATTTTTATCAAGGAACTTAATATCACTTGCATAGAAATCATGATAATACTGCATATCCGGCGTATAGACGCGCCACATCAGGTTCTCAGCACGATACATCGTTGCCCCCCAAGTCTTGGCGGACTCATCATAACCATAGAAATAATAGTCATCGATATCCTGAAGTTCTGTATGCAGATTAGCCATAGCCTGACCGCCTTTCAGTCCGAGCGAGATGACGCCCCCATCCTCAAGCGGATGAAGACCGTCGTCTTTCACAGTTAATGAATTCTTAATCTTATCTGCTATCTCTTCTGCCGGATGGATATGCCAGATATAGCGGACAGAAAGGGTTGGCTCATGCTCCAAATCGTATGTCGTCGTATTCATGCCATCACGGTAGCGGCTCACGTCGCAAGCCACATCTGTCTGAGTCCAACTTGTGTCGTCCGGACGGAAGAACTTAGTAACCGACACATTAGTCTTATTCGGCGTGATAAACCATTCTGAATGATAACTATCACCACCACCAAATAGATGTTCAGAATCCACGGTATGGTTAGCATATCCTTCTCGGTCAAGGAACCAAGCCATAAGACCACGTGAACGGCCATTATCCACCATGCGGTCTTTCAACAAGGCGTGCTCAGGTGTCGTAGAGTTTATGTCTGGAGTGGTGTTTAGAGGAGCCAATCTTCCTTCCGTCAATCCATCTACAGCATAGTCGGTATTCCAGTTATACCAGCGGATATACTCTCGCGGTTCATTACTGTTTCCTCCTGTCCACGCATCCTGGAACGGGAGTTCAAGCAGGGCCATACCGTCTTCCTTCACATAGATATCATACTCCACGGTGTGAACACTCTGGCGGATGCCACTGCCAGTCATAAACACCGTTTCGCCATTCGGCTCATAACTTCTCACGACGTCAGAGCCCATCGTGACATAATCTTCATTATTAACGCCACGATAGTGAACGAACTTGAAGTTATCCGGATCAAGAACGTATGGAATGAATACATATTTCACCTCCATATCCTCAGGCTCATTGGTAGGCATGTTGATGCCAGTCTTATCAGTAGTGACTACACAAACCACACGGCAGTTCTTATAGTCATAGCCAACGGGCAGCGTGATGGTCGGGTCGAGAGAAGCATCGACAGTTGTGCCGAGGGGTGTTCGATACCAGCCATACTCCCCTATCGCTGTATAGGCAGTGTTGGTGAAGGTCCAATCCGTCAAATCTGTAAGTCTGTCATCGTTTTCGTCTGTGATATACCAGCGGGCATAGGTATTCTCGCCTGTCAACTTCGAGGCATTATCACCAAGTTTGGCATTAAGATCATCCAGATTGCCGAAAAGCACTGGCGACACCTGACGATTGACGTCATCATAGAGCGTATTCACCTCTATGGTCTCTACGGCATTAATATTTTCTGCTTCGAATCCTTTTATAATAGAGAAGGTGTAGCGGACGTTTGGCGTTGCCGTCGCACTGGCTTCCTCACACACCTCGCAGATGACCTTACAGTTCTTAACTTCATCATACTTCTTACCTTCTGGTGCATAAATATGGGGCCTGCCCCATGCAGCGTTCCAACTGTCAAAAGGCTTTTCGCCCGTCAGGACAGCAACATTATCTGCCACGGTATAGTTGTCAGCCTTCATCACCCAGGTACCCGACTTACGCTCTGTTCCCAACTCAAGAGGCAGAACGGTAGTACCATCAACCACATACCATTTCACATACTGGCCTAACGACAGTTCATCCCACGTCGTATCCCAGTCTGTCGAGGGATCCGTTGTCGAGGCATCAGCCCTCATCGACACCTTGCTCCAGTTCATTTCCCTATCAATCATCTTCGTCGTTGGGTCAGGTTTCCTGGAACTATAGGTATATTCGTTCGTTATATCAGGTTCCTCTGTCATCTTTGTTGTTATGACATCGTCAAAAGCCACACCCGTAGTAGCTGTGGCAAACCAGCATTTCACCTGATACTTCGTGATAGCATCTGTCGATGACAATGTGACGGTGGGAATTGTTATCCCTTCACCGTTATTATAGATATAATAGCCGCTTGCTTTTTTCTCGCAGAGTGTTCCCCCTGAAACAGTCAGTTTATGGACATCCGATGTCGGGTCAACGGCATCGCCATTCTCATCGACCACGAAGAAACGACCATACAACGCGCCTGTCGTCGTCATGGCATCTGTTGTTTTCTCACTGTCTGTCCAGTCGATTATCACCGAAGTAGAGTTGCGCGCATCCAAAGTCTGCTTGATGGCCGACTTATTGGCTATCTCACCATCGTATTCAAAAATGATGGGAGGGGTAAACTTAAATATATAGCGCAATTTGATAATCGGGTCTTCACTATCGCACTCATCAGTGGTTTCAAACACTACCTCATAATTGCTGAAGTCTGTCACCGAAGAGGGGCGATAGACCACGAAATAGCCCAACATACCAGCAATAGCCCACTGTTGATTATTTCCCTCCGAGAACGAGCCATTATAGACACTTGTCCCAGAAAAATGAACACCATTGCCAGTCTGAGCTTCAAATTTATTATTTGCGTAACTCATAGAGCCTCTCCATTCTGTGGCATGCTGTTCAAGGCCACTTCCAAGCGTTTGCGGTGTACCATCTTTATGACGTACATACCAACGGGCAAACCAATTGCCATTCATACCTCCAGCACGGGCATAACTATCGGTGTTGGCTGGGATACCAAAAAAGTCGAGTGTTTCCGTGAAATACTTCAATGCCACATAATCACCCGTAAATTCAGAAGTAGAATTCAGTTCTGCCGGAACATACACGATTCTTTCCTCAACGGGATAAGTAAATGTATAGGTGTACTCATAATCCCACTGTGGTTCCACATTAACAGTATTACCTGTTGCATTGGCAGAAGCATCCGCAGAGAGTAAAGCAACAACCTTATACTTCTTCAGATTACCAACTCCAGCATTCAGTTTCACTGTGATGCCAGAGAGAACAAGGTTTGAACCACCATTATAAACATAGAGCCCATTCTTTTTAGAGTTTCCAGCAGCCTGACCTCCTGTTACTTCTAATAGATTATTTGAGCCATCGGCCTTAGTATCATAATCAAGCTTTTTACCGCTGGCATCTGTCACATAGATACGGGCATACTTTACATTTGTTATATTAGTAAAGTCAGTCACGCTATTAGCAGCAGAGAGCGTAAAGTCACCGTATGCATCCGTAGTCTTATTCTTTTCTGCAGAGCCAGAACCAGGAACGACTCCACTCTTAGCGGTATTAAGGAAGGGGTCAACGACGGCAGAAGGAGTGTAAACTGATATTTTTGTTATTAACTGAGTACCCCATCCGGCTATTTGAACAACGAAACCAGTATTTTTAAGTAAATCGACGACATTACTAACACAAGCGGAGAAAGGAATGTCATAACAAGATTCATCGGAATTATAATAATTACCAGCTTGAAGATTCCAACTGTTTTCAAAAAAAGGGCTTGACTTATTCCATGCTGTAGCAATATATTGAAAGCCATTATCTTGGGTATAAATTCTTAAACTTGAATTACTTTCAATGGATGAAGGCCAATTTGCCGTAATTGTCGCACTGCTTAATTCTACTTGCTGAGCACCTGTAGAATTTGACCACAGTTCAACTTCATCTCCCCACGCGGCATTACCCCCTGCGAGGAGGACGGCCAGCGTCAGAACGAGGCGGCTGACGGAAAGCCAGTGACTGAGACTGGCGGAGAGCCGGTGACTGGGATGGGCAATGAAACGGCGGGAGGAGGCTACTCTTCCCTTGCGAATGATTCCATGTCCAGAACGGTTTTGCGTGGTTGATTCAGATGTCACCAATGACCTTAGATTCATCATAGCTATATGAAATTTTTTGGTTATTGTAATGAACGTTAATTTGAAGTACAAATTTAATCAAATTAAGTTAATGCGCCAAGCCTTTTGCCAACGAAATGAGAAATAAGGCAAAAATTTAACGTTACTTTACGATTAAAGCCGTTAAATCATCAGAATCTTATGGAGGAAATAAGGAAAAGGACCTGAAATAACGTTATTGTTCTTATCAAGAACGTACCACCCAATATAGCCATTGGTATTCAAAGTGGAATAATCAGATAATCCTAAATCTGTTTTTATCTCAGCCCAATTAACAGAAAATCCCACTGGTTCAGAATCAGAATAAACCTTAAGACCTTTATGATAAATCTGTCCCCACGCACTGCTTATCATCCCGATCATCAGGATGAGGAGCATGGCAGCCCTTCGGGCGAGGAGCTTGCCGGAAGCAAAGCGAGACTTTGCTCGGAGCAAAGTACGAGTTTGCACGGAGCAAAGTCCCAGTTTGCCCGGAGCAAAGTAGGAGTTTGCCTGGGGGAAAATCATAACCTGCCCTGGAGAATCCTTCGGGGCACTGTCTTTAAAGTTCGGCGCAGCCATTTGCGCCACTGTCTGTCTAACTTCCGTGCGACTCTGGAGCCCGCGGGCTTCCATCTGGTTTGTCATCACTTTCATTGTCTTGTCTTTCGTTTTTATATTATTTTTCCTTCTGTTTCTATACCTTAAATTTATATATAAGAATCCCCGCCAGCCGCACGGGCCGACGGGGAAACGTTGTCGTTTCCAGATACACAATCCAGAGTAAAAAACTATATTATTCTTCTTTTTTGTTCTGTCGAACCTTGGCATAGATGAACAAGCCTGCAACAGACGCTATAGCACCTATCGCTGCACCTACAGCCACTCCATCTGCTCCAAGATATAAGCCATATCCTACTAGAACAGACAGTATCACTACGGATACAAAAGATAGGATAATGGAGATGTAAGATAGCCTTATTCTGTCGACAAGAATTTTATCCTCATTCTTGTGACGATGCTCCATTTCTTTCTCAGCCATCAAGATTATACGATCAGCTGCTCCTGGAGAGGCTTCATTATATTTGATAAGTGCCTCTGGTGGGGGAAGCGGTCCTGAATAAGCAGATACAGCAGTTATTTGAGCTTGAGTCTCTTTATTTTCCATAATTTGCAAGGGCATTTTGGAAATCACGGCCTATGTTTTCCCAATCAGACATTAAAGCCTGATAGTCATCTTTCGGTTCCCATTCTATCGGATTCTTTCCTAAACCGAAGAAATACAATATTCCTTTTATCATTGTATCCATAATCAGTACAAATTAAAGTTTCACGCCGCAAAGATACGAAGAAAGTCTGAAACTTCCAAATGTTTTGAGAGAAATATTCGGGAGAGGGATAAGGCAGTGACCTCCCCTATTATGACCTCCCCTAACCCCTCCTGTAGGAGGGGGACTGATGGTCGGCCCCAGTCAGAGGGGGACTGGATTGTGCGTCAGTAAGTCAAAGAACGCTGTAAGCGAGTGAAGAGCGAAAGCTTGCTTTCAGGCTCTTCCGAGCGTTGCGTTTTTAGAGGCGGAGACTCAGAGGCCGCTATCTATAACAACCCTCCGCCAGATGGCTGGCGGAGGAATTGCAGAACTTATTTCCAGATATGGTTATGCGGCAGCCGCGGACGTTCCACGCCCAGACCTCGTGACCCTCCAGGGGTAACATCACCTCTTGAGTAACTCATCTGATCCTTCGAAAGGGTCATATAAAACCGATAGATCATATCTCGGCGATAGGCACCACCGACATAAAGTTTTATCTTCATCTCGTGATAGATCTTCTTGTCTGCGGCTAACGCTTCGCCTGGATCGGCAATGTAACCAAAGATGAACGGCTGATAGTCTGAACCTCCAGCAGGATCCCACTGGGGCGATGACGTATTGGCATACCATACAGGGACTCCGCCGGCCTCATCGGCGTCGGCAGTGGCTGTCTCATTGCGATAGAATCCGTTGCTGGTTATTCCTGTATCGTCAAGCCATGTCCCGCCCTTGGTGGCAGCGGTATTCCAGGAGCCAGCAAAATCCGTGTCAAGAGTCCAATAGTCACCTGTTCCCACATTATATTTCACTTGTGTAGATGTTCCCTTCGTCACCTTCGGCAACAGATGGAAATGGCCGTAGTCGTGGAAAGTAAAGTTATAGATATGGTTCACGTTATCTATCTCGCTTACGCTGACTGGATAGACACCGATGGGTGGGAAGTCGTAGGGGATGATTTCGAAGCGATAGTCATCTAACACAATAGGGATTACGCGATAGTCATTGCGGGCGATATAGTCCCATTTGCCATGATCCTCATCAGTATTTTCTTCATCATCTATCAGTGCATAGCGATACTCTTTTGTATTGGTCTCATCGCCTAAGCCGATGGTCAGGTTGAAGTCAGTACCTGTCTTACACTCGTTGATGTAGAACGTCACTTCACGTGTGGCATCGTTTGCCAAAGCCTCTGTCGTAGCCAAGTTGGGAATAGCCAATTCAACGGTTTTTGGTGTACCGTTGAGGTTAGGCCGTATGTCGGCATGGTGTGCTTCCATGTCGTCCTTATAAGTGAGCGTAGGCAGCAGCTTCAAGTTGTTAGCCACATTGGCCGTCACGTTACTGATGGTAGCATACTTGATGTACTGCTCTGCACCTGTCCCGTTCTTTACCGACAGAGTAATCTTCGCCAGCATACGGACGACGATGAGGTCTTTCTCTGTATCACCAGGAGCGATGGTCAGCGTCTGCTTGTTGCTCATGGGGATACCATTGTCAGCCGACGGGATGAAACCGTTGCCGTTTACCGTGAAAGTGGCATCGGTCATTGTTGTTGGTGACAATGTGCCGCCGACAGAGATATTCGCATCGGGCAGACTTCCGTCATCAACATTTGCGAAACTATAAGCGGTATAAGTGCCAGCGGCCAATTCCAGATTATTTTCTACAACATCTATCTCGGCATTACCTTCATCGACTTCTGCTCGCGATTTCTTAAATACCACTTTATTGGAGGCATCCACCAAAACCACATGCCACGAATACATCATCTCCGTACGGTCGGTCTTGGCATTATTAGCATCTTGCCAGGCTCGTGTCGAGGCCTTGCCGCCATCGGCATTGTCTGTCGCGATGCGAAGCGTCACCTTCGCCATTCCCTGTGCAGGCCGTCCCCCGCCCTGTTCTGCGACATCGTCCGATGAGCAGGCTGTGAATAGAGATGCAAGGGTCAATAGAAACGTTGATAACCACGCAGTCTTATTACCTATCTTTTTCATAATTCCAAAATTGTCAAAGTATACCACCAGTGTTATTCGTTTATTATCAAAACGCAAAAGTAACTAAAAAAGATGAGAATAAAGGACAAGCACATAGACGAGCGGATAAGATTTAACTAATTTTGTATAAATACAAGGCGAATCCCTATAGAATTCGCCTTGCAAAAACACTAAACACTAAACTACCTCACCACCACCTTCATGGTCTTGCGGTCATGCTCCGTCTCAGCCTCGATGATATAGACGCCGGCACGAGGCAGGTCGAAGCTGTACTCTGGCAACTGCGGGCTGGCTGTACAGATCAGGCGTCCGGCGGTATCGAAGCAGCGCACGACGGTGATTGGCTCAGCCGTCGAGGCAATTACCTTCGCCTTCAGTCCCTCGGTGAAGATCTGCAGATGCGTTTCCTCGGCAGCATCCTTCAGGTTCAGGCTGCGAACGAGGTAATAGCGGTTCTGTGTCTGTCCGCTCACCTTGAACGACATGCCCGACTCCAACGGTGTCAGTTTCTGCTCCACGGCATCGTAGAACGAGATCGAGTCACCCAGCATCTCCACGCCTTGGAAGGTCAGCGTGCAAGGAGCATCGCTCGTCGACTCCACACCGATCGGCAGGCTGCGGAAGTCGTGGATGCTATTGATGGTTGTGGCCAGTCGTCCGCAGAGGGTGTAGACCGTCGGGGCATTCTCGAAGTCGGAGTTGATGAACACCTCCGTATCCTCCTCAGGCAGGAAGTCGTTGCTGGCCCCATCGCGCTGCATCACAAGGGCACTGCTCAGGTCTTTACCGCGCTGTGCGGTAATGACAAGTCCTGCCAGGCTTGGGTCACCCTCCTCACCACGAGTACGGGCCTTCAGCGGATAACTCTGAGCATTAGCATCCTCCTGATACTTATAGACAATAACATCTTCACTAACTTCTTCAATTTTATAGTTACCCTCATTATCCGTCTCAGGCACCTTCACCTGCACTGTTTGCGTTGTGCCATCATCCATCGTGATCGTTTGATCCAGAGTGGTCATCTTCTGTTTTGTTCCCACTACAACCTTCACAGTCGTTCCTCCATCCTTCACACCATGACGTGTCTGGGCCTGCATATTCTTTTTATAGGTAATAGTAGTGGGAGGAGTCTGCTGGGTCCGATCTATCTCCACGAAAAAACCCTGCCCTGGAGCCACTATGCCATTAGCCGCTGCGAAAGTTCCTTCACTGGCAGTCACCCATTCGCCGTTTGGAGCCTGCTGCACAAGTTGCTGACGAGGATTCTCGCCATCACCCTTAGTAAGTATCCAATACTTCGCCTGAAGCCCAGAGTTCTCAGTAAAGAATGTCGTCATATCGAGACCGCAGGGGAATGGGTTCTCCACCAAGTAGTAGCCTAGATTTGATGTCCCAGCAGCCACAGCTTCTGTGAAGAAACCGGCAGTCGCAGGATTTCCATTCTGAGCGACGAAGGTGCTGTTCATGGCCGTCAAAGCGTCTTCCTTAATCGGAATACGGGTATAGTTACGCTGATCACCATATACGCTGGCGGTTGCCTCCGTCTTCTTAATAGCAGTGGTAATATCAGTACTATTCACACTTACTGTTACATTATCTGGCAACAACAGGTCAGTCTTCAGGCGGCCACGGTTCAATGCACGGCCTTTTCCTCTAACGTCAGATAACGGAGTATTTGTTCCGATGTCTTCATACTGACTAACGACATCACCCCCCCTGCGGTCAAAGCCATAATAGTCGAAGAAGGAATCCTCCTTAGGCAAACGGATGATAGCCTTACCTTCACTGGCATCAGGCGAGATGTCTGGTTTCAAATGGTTCATCACCATCACTGAGAAGCCACCCGTAGCATAGTCAACCTGAGCATCATTATAAGTGTTGCTCCAGATGCCCTGGATAGCCACGTTGGCCTTTTTGGCACCAAAAGGCTTATAGCCTAAGCGGTCGAGATAGTCATCGGCGCCAGTATAATCCCAACTGCCTGTGTTTGTCCACGATCCCTGACTTGCCACGCCTACGACGGACTGGAGATCATCCTCTTTATCATAAGAAGACTCTACCTCATAGAGTACGGCTTTGGCCTTGTCCCAGCTGCGCTGGTAGATAGCTGGAGCGTAGCGGTCGTAGCCACTGCCGAAGGTCACATTGTCATAATAGGTGGTCTTCTGCTTGGCAGTACCTGTTGGCGCATACCACTCACCAGAGATGGTTCCCTGAAGCGGCGAGCCAAGCAGATACCAGCGCTTGGTTTCCAGTTCAAACTCCATCCATGCAGAATTATAGTTCAACAGGTGGGCATTTAACAACTCCGTACCAGGCTGCATAGCAATCTCATCACAGCTGTTGATCTGATACATCTCAGCCAACAGGTCGCCCGCACGGCCTTTGTTCGTCATTCTACTACCCTCTCCGTAGGTCTCTTCCCAAATATCCCAGAGACGAGCCTGCATGTCATAGCGCAGGATAGACGTGGCCGTAGCCTTGGTAGCCGTAGTACCTGCGGTTTCATCAGTGACAGTGCCGTCCCAACCATCCTTATCACGCAAATTGGGGAAGGGTGAAGCAGTGAGTCCAGTATTATAATCCTTATCGAGGGCATCGTAAAGCACAGGTGCATTGCCCCATTCGTCACGGCTCATCAGCACATGGGTGCAGTAGAGCGGTGCAAAGCCCTTGCGGAACAAGCGATCCTTCGGTGTACGGTAGTTCCAATCATTGGTCTTATAGCCTTTCAGCGGAGAATCATTATCTGCAGCGCCTACATACAGCTCATCAAGTCCGCCACTGGCTGTATTACCGTCAGCACGCCTCCAGTTCTGGTCGTTGTTCCAGTCGGTATTACCAGCAGCACCCGTCCACACCTCATAGTCAGGCACTATCTTCATATTTAAAAGCAGCGTACCGTCGCAAGTGTTACTCCCTGGAGCCTCCTTGAAGGGTAGGCTGAGGGTATAGTTATAACCTTCACGAACCTCAAAGACTTTATCTTCACTCATGGCATCAGTCAGATACTTAATGAAGTAGATGCACAAGCGGTTATTATCCTTCTCCACCCCACCCTTACTGACATCTACGGCATTCAGTTGGATAATCTTTCCCACAATGGGCAGTGACGGGACTACCTGGGACATAGACTCATATATCTTCTTGTCCCATACAGGGTCATCGGTAGAAGCCAAGTAAACGTTATAGTCATCAGACTTCTGAATAACCTTATCTGATCCGGAGGACTGTACTACAGCATTACGGATAGGCAGCCAAAGGTATCGAAGTCGGTCTGCTTCGTCAGCTGTTGGACCATTTGCATCGGTTGGAGGCACCGGTTCTTCTGAAACTTTACCATGTTGTACGGTTTCAAACTGTGCCTTCTTGGCCAAACGGATACTCAAAACGGGGTCGCTATCAGTAGGATAGCCATAAGAATCGAAGCCGTTCTCTCCAGATACAAAACCACATTTTAGTGTTGGTGCCTTTTCGCCAAGTTTCATCCGAAGCCCCTGAGGCTCATCACAGAAGTAAGCAATATTCTGATTTTTAGAATAAGTCAATTCGACGTTATCGAAATAATATGTAATCTCTGAACCCTTCCACAGGTTAAAGGCGATGGTCTGGAAATTGTCCAAACTTCCACCCATATCATTGGAAACAGTAATGTCATCACTAAAATGTTGCCAGCTGGTTGTAAAGTCTAAATTGGGGAGTAAACCATGATAGATATAACCGCCAGGCGTAGAATGACTCTGCGTAACAATGCCAGTACTGTTCTCACTTGCCCTATAGTCAAATTCGAGATGGATGGAAGTTCCTATTTTTATCACCTCACTAGCACGAATGAAAAACTGCGTATCCCACTCATTGCCATCACTCTTGCTGCTGGTAATGCTGACACCCCTGCTGTTGTTTATACCTGCCCCGGCAGTAATAGTTGATGGCTGCGGGCCACCACTTGCCGGAGTACCTGTAAAGAAACTGCTCACGTCGGAACCTTCCATGGAACCATTGTTAACGGCAGTAAACGTCTTTGGATTCAGGGACTGGTCGAAATTGGCATCATGGATGGGACATGCCACCAGATAGACATAGGGGTCATCACCAATCTTCTTTGCTGGCACATTGACAGATTTCTGGTGCAGAAATAATTGTCCCTTGTCAATTAGTTCCTGCAGATATTCAGTCATTGCACGGGTGAGATTCGGTGTATGATCCAGGTTCTGTTCGATGCCGTCAAGCGAGGTGACACCGGGATAGTAGGCACGTAGTGTAGAAAGTGCAACGTCAAGGCGAACAGTTCCTTTCGTCAGACTGTGATAGTTATCTAAAGTTGCCGGCACGCCATTTGCCGGATCACCTAACCACCAGTCAAAATTCAGATCCTTCATGGCTGTCTCATGACCATCTATGTCGTAGCCAGTCAGATTGGTGAGCAACGTAGGTATCTTTCCCTCGCAGACTTCCAATTCCTGGGTCTCATCCGATGACTCCAGACTCAAGATATTAAGTGGCGGTTTGATCCGAAACTCCCTCTTCTTGCTACAGTCAGAGAAGATATTAAAGAATTCATACAGATCGATCGTTGAGAATTCGCTCGCCCTTATACCAGCATTATAGGGCAGGATATAATAATCAGTATTAATACTCCACGGTAGCTTGGGATAGTTGCCATTCATCACGATTACGCGCTCTTCCGTTACAGGTTCTACTTCGCCGAATACTGTAGCTAAATTATTTACTGCTTTGGTAAAGGTATAACTCTCATTCTTGCTAAAGTTGTTGTTCCACCAAAAGTTGAGCACACCAGCACCTTTAGTAACAGTAACAGTACCGTCGGAATTAGCGACAACCGTTCCCTGATTCACAGTCGGAGATTTCGAATCCCATAATTTTGTAATGTCACCCAACACAGAAGCATTGAAAGCAGCTACATAGGCATCTTTATAGGTAGAAATGGCCAATGAAGAGTACGTTCCATTATTAATGATTTCCTCTAATTCTGCAATTGTCTTAGATACAGAATTCCTATTCTGAAGCTCTGTTTGGAAAGTTTTAAGGAACTTTGCTTTCTCAAGGAACACAAAGGCAATCGGCAATTCTGTACCCTCGTCAGTCCCAGTCTTATCAGTTGCACCAGATGCTACGATCAAATTATCAAAGGGCACCGTCAACTTCAGCAACTGCATCTCGCTAGCATCCTTATTAATACAAAGCGGTGTGTTCATCTTAGGATCAATGACTGGCGAAATGGCATAAACCTCAATGTTGTCAAGCATGAAGTCACCACCGTTAGAGCTGACACAGTTGTTGTTCACCTCTATCCATTGTTTGTGATACTTCTTGGTTATGCCAAACTCAAAATAGAACTGCTGCCAAACCACATGATATTTATTCACATCCCCACTAACGACATTCCCATCGTCATCATAGCTAACAGTATGATCATCCAACTCATAGCACTGTCCTGGGCAGAAACGATAGATGATATCGGTTACTTCCTCTGCGCCTTCCCAACGATTGCCTTTCACCGTAATCGTAACGCTTCCAGGGCATCGGTTATCTTTTCCACCAACTTTATTGGAACCAGAAATCCAGCCAGAGCACATCAATTTGTCACCAGCACAGAACTCTCCTTGGAAAACAGCCTTACAGATATCACCCGGCTGTTCTGAAGCATCAATATAAAGAAAACCTCTCTGCATACCAGCATCTGGAACTGAGTTATAACCATAGGTGCCATAGTTTTCTCCTTCAATGGCTGTGCCATCATCAGCAGGCAAAGTATTTTGCTGATTACCGAATTGTGTACTCATATTTGACACGATAGCGTATGATCCCCAGTTACAGCCTGCACCGTCAAAAGCATAGTTAGTATTATCGAACGTCAAAGGCACGGGGCTGGAGTCGTCAATAGTACCACCTGAATTATGATCACCACCATTATGACGAGTCGAACCTACAGATGGATAATGATAGGTGTCACCATCAGGATAGTCAAAGGTAATTTTAGCAATAGGCTTTCCCCCTGCCATTTCCTCCAACACTTTTGGATCACGAGAAGAACCATTAACCGCTCCTGAATTGTTAACCGACCTCCACGGCAGTGTCTCTGTGTCTTTGTCGAAGATAACAGTAAACTTTGCCAGCTGATATTGAGTGCCTTGATAATCAAAATACACATTGATATAAGCTTCTACTCCTGTCCTTGTCACTTCTGTGACATTGCCATTACTACCCTTTGGATATCTAAACACGATGAAGCGGCTGTCACCATAGGAATTCTTATTAAAGGTTTCGTCGTATAAATAGTAACCTTCGTAATCACCATCATCTCCTTCATTTGTTGTCCCCCGAAGATCATTAAGAGTTAAATTTCTATTATGTCCACCTTTTCTGATACCCGTTCCATTGGGGTCTTCTATTACTACAACAATCTTTCCATTCAAATTGTCTGCATTAACCAAATGGTTGTCTTCAGTGTCATTAGCATCTCCTGAGTTAAACACCCAGTAGTCGGAGAAAACATGTCGTAGAGCGATATACTCTCCCCTATAACCTACAATTTTCTGCTGTTCGTACGATATTGGCTTGGAGGGGAAATGGAAGACCTTTTCCTCAACCCACTTGCTCTCGTAATATGTCTTACCACTCTGTGGCGAGGTGTCAGAAGTCAGTTTGTAACCGCCGCTACTGTTACTCTCATACCAATTCTCTTTGGCAGGATTCTTGCCAGTAGTAGCGGCTACCTCGTGATAGCCTTTAGGACATGAAGTGAGTTTGGCTGCCATTTCCTTGGCATCATTCATGCTGAAAATATAGCGCATGGTGAGCGACGGCTCTTGCAAGTTACCATCCAAAGGCGATATCTCGTTCATGTAGGTTAAGTCACTATAACGTGATACATCAGCAGCAACCGTATAAGATCCGCCATCGGTATTCGTATATTTAAAACTTTTCTGAGCGAAACGCCTCATACTTCCAGCAGGCATACCTTCCCAATCAAGTTTCGTACCTGTGACAATACCATTTTTGTAGAGGTAGTACTGGACTTCGCCATTCACATCTAAACTAACATGTTTCTTCAGGTTAACAAGATCCATCGCATCATTATCATGATCATAGTCGTACCACCTTTGGTAGTAGATATGGTCATTATTGTCATTCAGCACTGTGGGGAATCCGACCGTGATACTCGTTCCTTTCTTCACATAGTGGGTAATCTTAAATGGATTAACCTTCTGTGTTCCTGTAGTAGAGTCCCACCAATCATTATCGTCATTTGTGGCAAGTCCCTGCTTGTCAAGTCCTGCCATAGCATACTGCTTTAGATATGATCTCTTGTGTGTCACCATATAATCAACAGGAGTCTCCTTTATAGTGGGCATAAACCATTTAATGGAGAAATCGTCATTGAGTTTTGTATTTGAAAAAGAGATATTTGAATCCGAATCATCAGAAGTCGTCGTGTAGTCATTAGTACCATTAATTTTAAGGTATTTACCATTTGGAGAAGGATCCCTAAGAGGATTAACCAAATGATAATGCTGGTAGTTGTCCTCTTGATCCAACTGCCACAGAGTGGGATTCGTCTCAGAAATATTCTTGGAAGAGCCATCGTAATCCACCATCGAACCTGAATAATAATAACACTCGTTAATGAGAATTGGTTTTGCTCCAGCATTAGTATTATAAATGGTAAAGTCTGTAACAGGATTGGAAGTCAAATCAAACTCATATTTAGTTTTCCCGCCTAATTCTACGTTTCCTTCTTGTTGTGATCCATAAGTATGGATACTCCACCCATCTGGTACGGCCTCACCGAATATGATAACAATCTTCTGATACCCTTTTGTGTCAAGATTCTTATATTGGAAAGCATTTTGATATGCGCCAGAAGGGGTAAATCTAGTTCCTAATGGTGTAAAATCCTTAGTTGTAATTCCTGTATGGGTTCCATACTTAATGTTAAGATTATCTCTAGTCTCAGCTGGTGATTTTAACGCCAACCTGACTTGGAAATGCTCATCTTTTTTGGAGGCAGGTACCTCAATAGGATAGAAACCAGCATACCAATCTCTACTATCTCCACCAGACCACTGGAAGACCTCAAAGCCATCACCATCTCCATAGTTCAAATAAAGTGGTTTGGTCAATTTAACGGCTGTAATCTTACCAGAAGGACTGCTAAAGCCTGTCTTGATAGCGTTCAGATGAATATATTCTAAATCGCTCAGGTCAACCTCAACCTTGCCGCCTGTTCCTATGGTGACGTTTCGTTCCGTTGTCGATCCACCATTATTATCGCCACCACCATTACCCACTTCCAAGCGATTGAGTAGTATGCGCAGTTGCATACCTTCATCACCCTCAATTATTATTTTCGTCCCACCAGTCAAATCAGCGTAACGAAGGTATCGTACACTAGCATCACCGATTACTAAACTTCCAGGATTTAGATTTTCGTTCAAATGGATTTCGGCACCCGCCGAACCTGATGAGCTGGAACCCGGAACGTGATCATTCCATACCTTGAAATCATCCGTATTCAGGTTATGAATATCTTCTAACTTTGCATTCCGTATACGTGTATATCTGTTAGCCGTATAGTCTACTAATGTGTATCTACCCACATTATCAGCATCAGTTTGGGTTCCCAGCTCACATATATAGAACCAATCAACATTCTTTTGAATAGCATTCAGATATTTATCCTCGTCATATTTCTTAATATAAAATTCACCGTCAACATCTGTTTCCTTCAGTTGCCACAAACCATCTAGATGATAAGCAGCAGCAGTCGGTAAGGTCCAAAGTGATTTATCACTAGGGACAATCGATTGTCGGGATGACACATTAGATTCTCGCCAAAATCCATTACCATTATCAGTGGATCCGGAAAAAGTAAGATAATGACGGGTAGTAGTAACGTTGGCATTATTTTGGTTATTATCAACTCCTTCCCATCTATAATAAATGATATGAGCAGCATCTGGCTTTAACGTTACAAAACGTATGTAATTATGTGCATTTGACTGTTCATTAATGATCATATTTGCCCACTCTGAATTAACTCTATTACCATTTTGGCGACTTAAACACATGGCTTTATTGTTGGTTGACAATTGCCCATCTAAATTCAATTCATAATAACCTGCACGCCAACTGCTTCTTCCCTTAGGGTCAAATTTTGAAGGTGTATTAATCTTAGAACTCACTAAATTTGTTCCATCATAACAAGCATAAAAACCATTTTTACTTTTCAAATAGCATTTTCCATCTCCAGCATCTTCCAAAGTCCACTGCCTGTTTTTTGCGAAAGGCATATAATCCATCGCATGCATAATTGCTCCTTCACCATTTTCACCTAAGAAAGAGCAAAATAAATATGGAGAAGCACCAATTTCCTCATAGAACTGAATAAAGTAATATTTTCCATCTCCAATGGTTGGGGTTTCCGTCTTAAAGGCATCAGGCATTGCTTTTGTAAGAGACACCATCTGCGCCTGTGTCTGTTGTATATTTACGAAAGCAGCAGCTCCGAGCAGCAGGGCTGTGCAGAGCAGAGAAGAGGTATGTCTGAAAAGTTGTTTCATTTTCATCACTTTATCTGGTTTTATGTCGTTATACATTATTTCATTACACAATTAATATATATAGTAATCCCCAGCAGCTTCCGCCGCCGAGGACTTTTATTTGTCGAAAGTAAGATGCACAATCCTTAATCGCTATAGGCTATGAACGTGTAATAACCACATACCATTTATAGCGGCCTTGCCTCTGCACCACATAACCCTTATCTATGAGTAGTTTCATGGTCTTTTGCACCGCAGAACGTTGGATGCCCAAGATGGAAACAAGTTCGGCCTGAGTTATATTCGGATTACCTCTCATCTGGTCAAGTATGATTGACACCGTGGGACTATTGAAAGTGACACGCTCGCCGTCAAACCACCATATATCCGGATTCTTCTCTGTCAAGAAGTCCACATAACCGTTAATCTCTTCTGTCATTAACTGGACAAAGTAGTTGTAGAACGGCTGTATCTGTTCCAGCATGGCATGGGCACCATCGGAAGGTGCCTTTCCAACTTGAAGGTCTGCCCGATGCAGGGCTTCCAGATATTCCTGTTTCTTCCGTGAGCGAACCACAACCATCGGATAGTTGTGACGAGCCAGAATAAAGTTAACCAACAAACGGGCAATACGACCATTCCCATCCTCGAAGGGGTGGATGCGGATGTAGCGGTAGTGAAACAGGATGGCCAGCTCAATAGGAGTAAGTGCTTTCTTAGCTTCTTCCTCCCGATACCACCATACCAAGTCACTCATCAATGCAGGAGTTTCCTCTGGCGAGGCGTAGTCAAAGCGGTCGCCGTATCGTGTGATGACAGAATTGGGACGTGTCTTGTACTGTCCGGCATGAATGGTATAAGACGTAGTCACTCCTCCAGGGAGGTTGCGATACACCTCATAGTCTTCACGCAGCAGTGTCTTATGCAACTGTCGGATGAAAGTTTCAGTCAGCGGATGTACAGACTGGGTTGCCTCCTCAGTCATCATCTTCAGACCTACGTCACTGGCCTTCATCTCCTCCAGATCCTTCATCTCTGCTTCCTGCACTACACGACCAAAGAGCAACAAGAGTTCCGTCTGGCCATAGGTCAGAGTGTTACCCTCGATGTGGTTTGAGTTATAGTTGAAGTCAACAGAGAATCGCCTACTGAACTTTTCTTGATCATACTGGTTCAGTGGCTGTAACTGCTGCCAACGCTCCAAGGCTCTCTCTAATTGCTCTGTCTTTGTTTCCATCTTTCTTAAAATATATTGATTTCTGGCCACAAAGATAACATTTATTTATTAAACAACCAAGAGTGACTACCTTTTTTGGGTAGTCATCGACCACCTTTTATAAATATTTAGCGTTTGTACCACCAAAATTGGTGGCCACGTACCACTAAATCGGGTTACACTGGATTGTGCTTCAATATTTCAAAGAACGCCTTAAGCGAGTGGAGAGCGAAACTTGTTTCAGCTCTTCCGAGCGTTGTGTTATGACCCCACCTGCAAATTGACGTCGCAAGTGAAGCTGTAAGTGTACTGTTTATTTGCCGGACCGACTTTCACTGTAAAGGTGACAGCGGTCTTATAGGTGCCAGGCGTTGTTATGGCACTGTTTAATTCGCCAATAATGGATTTGGTAACAGGGTCGTAGGCGAAGGCGGTCTTGACAATCTTGCCAGCACCATCCTTTTCTGTGCCGTCACTGTTATACACTGCCTTATTATCACCATCGCTGTTCTTCCAAGAGAGGGATATAAACTCTACCTCAGAGTTGTCGAAGTCACGCCAAGTGTCATCTCCTCTCTTCTTTACGAAGGGCTGGAGGGCGATCATGCCACCAGTACTGAAGGTGGCATGATGGGCATCGCTGCTGACTGTCACAGCCGGATAGCCACCGATGGGTACGAAGGCGAGGGGCTCAATGCGGAACAGCCAGTCCGTCAGATGTACGGGAATTACGCGATAGTCGTTGCGGGCAATGTAGTGCCAGGCATCGTCGTCGTTGGTAGTACTACCTTTCTGGTTAATTAGCGCATGGTGATACTCCGTTTGTCCATCAAAGCCAAATGACAAGTAGAACAAGCCAGACCCATTATCGGGAGCGATACTCTCGTTGACATAGAAGGTGAACGTGACAGGAGTGGTTGTCGTGTTGGCAGGGATAGTACGAGCAGTAGCCTCTCCGGCCGGAACAAATATCAAGTTATCCCTTGTGGCCCAAGAACTGAGGTTCGGCTGAATGTCCATATGGTGAGCAGCCATGTCATCTGGATAATCTGGAGTAGTGCCATAGTTCGGCAGCAGCATCAGGTTGTTTGCGGCATTAGCCGTGACATCCGTCAGTGCGATGGTGTTAACGACAACATCTGAAGCTCCCTCATTATAGACCTGTACCTCTATCTTCGCCAGCATACGAACGACGATGAGGTCCTTCGTTATCGATCCTGAAGCAGGAACAGTCAGTGTCTGCTTATTGCTCATAGGAATGCCATTCGTTGCTGACGGAACGAAGCCATTGCCGTTAATTGTGGCTTTAGCTGCTGCCACTGTAGCATCTGCCAGATCATCACCCACATTCAACGACGATTCAGACGATAAACCAAAATATGACTTCAACGACGCCTCACTGATATTTGCAAATGAATAAACACTATAATTGCCACTTACCATCTCAACATTAGTGCAGACATCGTCTATTTCTGCTTTCGCATCAGTAGGAGTTCCTGTATATTTGTACTTGATCTTGCTTCCATCAGTAATCAGCACAATCCAGGAATACATCATCTCAATACGGTCTGGTTGGGCCTTGGCATTCGCATCTTGCCAAGCACGGGTCAAAGCCTTACCGTTGTCTGTTGCAATGCGCAAAGTGACCAGAGCCTTGCCATCGGATGGTTGTGCCCCACCCTGCTCGTCTTCGCGGTCCGAACTGCAGGCTATCAAGGAGAGCGCGGCGGCAATCGCCATGAAGTATACTGATATGCACCGTTTCTTCATCCTAGTTTAGTATTAAAGAGTTTACATATAAATTGGAGCGTGTTCAAACCTGTCCCACTTCTTCACCTTAATCTTCAGGGTGACCTTCGGCTCTTCAGTGACGGTCTTTTTCATCACCTTGTCTACATAGACCCGATAGATGTTGTTACGAACGATACCGAAGTTCATCGCGTCAGTGGCTGAGTTGGTCTTATTCAACTCTCCTGAGATCAGGGCATCGTAGGCTTCTGTCTTCTCACCCTGATGACGGATATAGGTATAGTAGACGCAATGCTGCTTTTGGGATACATCATCGTTTGTGTAATAGTCGCCCTCAATGATTAGTCCTGTGGCATACAACTTAAGTGGAGCGCTGATGGGCAGTGTATTCTCCTTCGGATAGCAGATGATAACATCCTCTGCAGACACGGCGCTGGCACCAGTTCCCTCTGTATAGGTGAATCCGCCAGTCAATCCTTCACCTACCTGAGCATGTAATGCTTGGACGGTACAAGAACCCGACAGACTATTACCGTCAAGTGCATTGAAATAATCAAAAGATGTATTTGAACCTGTGGTCTTCTTATCTGTCAGCGGGTCCAACACATTGTTGCTGCCTGTCTCTGGCATCAGAAGTCCATCATTTAGTTTTTTCAACAGGTATTCAGTACCGTTGTTCAGGTTGAACGGCGTGATGCTTGTCAACACAAAGCGGTCTTCAGAGGCATTTCCACTCTCATCAACAGGTGTATAGACATAACCAGGATCATCGTAATTTACAGGAGTAGAATTTCCATTCTGAGTCTGATATTTAGCACCCTTGGCCCAGAAGTCGATACGGGCAGCCATACGCTCAATGATGAGCGGCTGTTGAGAAAGGTCGTAGAGGACATCCTGACCCTTATCAGTCTCTTCATTATAGTCACGGGAACCATCGTAAATCTTCTTGGTGCCATCACTAATACTAAGTATATTGTCCTCTTCCGACGACATGATGAAATTAGTGAAGGTATGAGCAGCATCCTCATAGCCCTGCGAGGCGATGCCTTTGAGTTTAATACCCAGCACCTTGCTCAAGTTGTCACCCTTCTTTATGGCTGGTGTCTCATAGGACGTGTTTTCTTTCGTCAGGTCATAATTGGCTACGACAATCGCATGATATTTAGCGTTTAAGTCAAGATCAAGTGCGCCGGGTTTACCTATCAACTGCGGCCCCGTCGTATATTCGGCCTCAATCTGAGAGTTATGTGAACCATATTCATCATAGCTGTCACTGGTAGGAGATACCGCAGGGAATGAACTGCCCTGATCCTTTTGTGTAACCCGGCTGACGGGGAAATAGCGCACGAACTCAAGTTTCGGGTCTGTGGCAGAGGTGTTGGTATTTATACCATCAGCAGCCTGATATAATATTAATGTTACTCCCGTGACAGCATTCTCACGTTCGAAGCCTACCTCACGGCCATTACCATCCTCTCCTGAGGCAGGCATCTCTCCCGCACGGGTTCCGGTGGCCTTTCCATTACTGACGGCTATAGTAAGGTTGATGTAACTCGTACCTACGTTAATTTCATCCGGACACTCCTGATCGTCCTCAAACTGACAAGCAGTCAGAAGAATGGCAAAGGCGAATATAAATATATGTCTGAGTCTCAGTGTCATCATCTGTAAACTATAAACTGTAAACTCACAACTATTTCAAATTGACGTTCTGTATGCGCTGAGCCCATGAAAGGATGTTGATGCGCACATCGGCATACTGCCAGACATCGTTCTTGATGAAGAAGTCCATGTAGTAGTCGTACGAACGGTCGAGATATTCCTGACGACTGTAGGCATACTGGTCGTAGGCATTACGTCCCTGTGCCAGGAAGTCGGTCAGATTGATGGCAGCCACCTGTTTGCCGGTGGCTTTGTTGTAGATAAAGAGCACCGCATTCTTCTCAGCCAGGTCGTGCCAGATCAGGCGGTTGAAGGTGAGGCTGTAGTGAGCGGTCCTGTCAGTAACAGTGCCGTAACCATCGAGACTCTGTGTGTCCCATGAATGGAAAGGCTTGTAGAGGAGATAGTCGTCGGCAAGCAACTCGTTGTTGTAAGCCAACTTACCATTGTTGTCGATGATGAACACCTCGAACTCATCGGCAGAAATATTGGTGCGCTCGATGTCGAGGTTGTGCAGACCGATGGTGAGCATCTTCGTGTCACGGGTCATCGAGATGGTTGTGGTGTTATAGCCATAGGGATCCACAACGATGGGCTCCGTACCGGTCATGCCATGCCAGAGGGTATCGAGGGGAGCAGCATTGTCGACGGGGCAAACGGAAATGCCGTTTGTCACATCGTAAGGAGCCGTGACAGACTTCTCACGGTCGAGGGTGACCGTCAGCGACTCGTTGGCAGCGCCATCGGAGAGGTCGCTGCGGCGATACTTTGCACCGCCAGAGGCAAGCTGTGCGGCATACGGCTTCTGGCCTGCCAGTGCCACGAAACGGTAACTGCCCTTGGGCAGGTCGTTGATCTTCATGCAGTACTGGTAGCTGCCGTCGTAGAGCAGCGTACCCATCTGCGGCACGTTGTTGTCCTCATAAGTGCGGACAAAACGTCCATCGCTGTCGAACACATACAGCGTCACTCCCCCGACGTGGTCTTTGAACATGTCGGCACGCTGCAGGTTGTAGTCGTACTTGAAGCAGACGAAGAGACCGCAGTAGGTGTCATCAACGTCTTCTTTCATCATCTCACAGCTGGAGAACAGCATGAGTGATACAAGTGCCAAAAACAGTTGTCTTACTTTCATAACTCTAATATTCGTCAGCGATATATTGTTCTCTATTAAATATAGTTTCCTATATATATTAATAAGGTGTAACCGCCCCGCCCCATTAGCAGGGCGGCCACACAGATAGGGTTGTTTTAAATTTACTTCAGGATAACGCCCTGCGGACGCTTTGCCCAAGACAGAATGTTAATGCGTGCACTAATGAAACTGTCATCAAGACTATCATCTGGATGATCAGGATTCTCAGGATTGGGGTTATCAGGATTTTTAGGATCGGGGTTGGGGTCATTACCAGGATTCAGCCAGGGCACAATGGGATGTCCAATCTTCAAAATCTTATCCAAAGAAATTACGTACCAGTTGTTACGAAGCACTCCATAGCGGCCAAGATAGTTCTCCGCAGGAGTCACATCACCGCTTTGAGGATAAATCTTTGCAATTTTCTTGGCATCTGTATCGTCTGCTACAGTGGGTTCGGTCTCACCGTTCCAGCCCCAAGGAGTCAAGTCATCGCCGAAGTGTTTGATGCGAACTGCATAATAGGTCTCACCTTGAGGATATTGCTGAATGCGACCAACATATCCCATGACATCAGCAAGTATGGTTGCACCAGTTTTTGTTCCAACTGTTTGTCCGCTAAAATTAACTACTCCTGCAGTGGTATTCACCTTAACATCTGTCACATGGATAGTACCGGCAACAGTGGTTCCTTCGGCGACACTCTCCTGGAATAACACATCCTCAAAACTGGACTCACTGACCGTCCCAGATATATTAGTAGTTGCCCAAGTCCTGAAATCCTCGTTCAGCATCATACGCGCATAGATAGCCTTCTTCACATCAGCAAGCTGATAAAGAGTCTTGCGGTCATCTCTGATGGTATAAAAGTTTTTACCACTATTCAAGATAACCTTAGCTACAACACGAGTAGTGTTCTTATAGTTCTGGTGATCTACGTCAAATGTATTCTCAAAGCAATATTGTGGAGCATTGATATCAGTTGGGTAAGTCTTCACTTTCGGTTCATACAATTTGCCAACAATGCTATTATCAGCATAATTGGGGTCTGGAGACCAGTATGTCCTATAGGCAGATTCGGTTACAACATCAACAACAGGAGAATATTCTTCAGGATTATCATTACCAGACAAAGCCTTAGGCTTATCAACGTTATTCACACCCACAAAACGGAAATAGTCATTGGAGGTCTTGCTTGCTTGCCTATTGTAATATCCCCATTCTGCTGCGAAGTTAGTAGGAGTCTGACGAACGAGGTAAGATGACAAGTTTGTATTGTCGAGTACCCAGCCACCAAGCGATGCAGCCAAAAGGGCGTCCCCAGACTTTGTCTTTACACTCTCGTCGAAGGCCAATGTGGCACTTAGCGTTACCTTAGCAAGGCCACGCTCCACATAGACATCAACAGAAGGAACGGCATTAGCGGCATTAGCAGCCTCTTCAGACTCGTAAATCAGAGATACGGGAGCGAGCACAATAGGAGACACACCACTAATTGTACCGCTTTGCTTATCGCTCAGAACTGCATTAGTCATGAAAAAGCCATCCTGTTTATTTGCGCCTTTATTGTTCACAAACGGAGTCTCTCCTGTAGTAGCATTTGCAGAAATTATCATACCCTGCAATTGACTTAGCTTTGTGACATCAGAACCACTAGCATCAGTAATGCCTGTTCCGTCGGCTTTTATCTTTACGAGATCGTGAGCATTAAGAACAGCAAGTACATAGTACGGGCCCGTTATGCCTTCGCGAAGTTTCACGACGTACTTGTCACGAGTCGTGACTTGATTAGGGTCATCAGACACTTTCTTAAATCCAATCGTAGTAGGTGACCACGCTTGAAGCACCGTAGCTTGATTGGGATCTTGGTTACCACCAAAAAGCACCAAAAGCACATCATCAACTGCATACTCACGAGCTACGCCGTCATCAAGCTGAGATTGCTCTTCCCAGCCACGGGTAGAAGATACCGGCTGGAAAGGCAGATTGACATTTACACTTAGGAACCCTTGTCCCTTGCCATCAAGAGTGATGGGCACCTGCACATCGTTCACAGATTCACTCGATGAGCAGGCAGCTGTAAACAGCCCAACTGCTGCGAGTGCCAAAATACTTAACTTTTTCATAAGCTTAATAATTAAAATATGGTTATAATAAAATAATTAATATCTATATTATAAAGTAGATGTAATTACTTAAGGATCTTAATGGCCTCTAAGTTTTTCGAGACATCGAGACCCTTGGCGGCAGCCTGACCGAGGAGCGTCTCAGCATCGTCGTAACGCTTCTGGATGATGGCGATGACGGCACGGGCATTGATAGCCTCGGCACTGTCGCCGGCACGCTCCAACAGGCTCTCGGCCTTCAGCAGATCCTTCTGACGGATGGCGATATTGGCCAGGTTGACGAGAGCCTGCGGGTCATCGGGATAGACATTGACGGCGGTCTGCATCACCTTATTGTAATCGTTGCTGCCAGGTTCGAGCGTCTGAGCCACATCCCACATCTCACGGAGCGAGAGCTGATAGGGTTTGGTCTTGTAAATCTCCTTAGCCTGGTCGAGGGTGAAGTCGCTGAAATTGAACGAGATCTCGTAGTCTGAGCGGCGCAGGCCGGGATAGACGTTCTTGAGCAGATACTGATACTCGGCGGGATACTGCTGCTTGATCTTCCACTCCTTGGGATCGGGCTGCAGCGTGAGATCGCCGATGATATCGAGGATCTGCTGCTTGTGGGGCAGAACGGTCTCATCGGCCTCCTCGACAGCCTTACGCAGGCCGAGCCAGTTCTCCGGGGTAGCCTCTGCCTTGGCGAACACCTCGGCAGGCAGGTTGTACTGCTTCTTCACGTAGTCGGTGAGCGACTTGGCACGGTTCTCGGCCAACATCTTATTATGCTCATAGGGACTCTCGGGCGATGCCCAGCCGTGGATCTTGATCTGACGGACGCTGACGTTAGGATCCTTCACCATCACATCGAGGGTGTCGGTGATCTTACGCAACTCACGACGGTTGTTCATGTAGTCGGGCAGCATGTCCCACTTGTTCACGACGAAGGTGATATAGGCCGTGCCGTGGAGGTTGCGCTCCTTCTTGGCGGCAGCAGGCACGATGTCGGCCAGACGGATGAGGTCGTAGGGATCGGGCTTCTGCAAGGTGCCGAGGTAGGCCTGTCCGAAGTCCTTCGAATCACCACAACCGCAGAGGTCGCACTCCAGCCAGAGGTCGGCACCGCTATGCCAGTCCTGACGGTCGACGGCATCGGTATAACTATAGGTCTGCGGCTGTCCGACAAGACGGCGCACACGTTCATTGTTGTAGGCATAGATGCCGTCGATACCATCGCGCTCAAACACAATCTCCTGACGGCGACCCGTGACGAGCAGACTCTTCAGACGCTGCCGCTGGGTGCTGTCACGGCTGACGAGCACCGGCGTGAAAGCACGGAAGCGGTTGGATGCCACCTCGAGAGAGTCGAGGATGAAGTCGGCAGTGAGCACCGTCTTGCCCTCGGTCGTGGTGACCTGCCAGTTGTTCACTTTCACACGGGTATCCACCTCACCCTTCTTCGTGGGAAGGAAAATGGTGGTCTGGGCGGCTAAGGCTGTCGCAAGGAACAGCAACGAAACTATGGTCAGTATTCTATTTTTCATTGCAGTAAGGTCTTAGAACATATATAATAAGGAGAGGGCAAGTTTGGTGGGACCGACGTACCACTTGTTGCCGTCGTCGATCTTCTTGCCGCAGACGCCGCAGTTGAACTTGTCGTAGTCGATATAGGCCGCACCTACACCAATGGAGGCCTCGAAGTTCCAGTGACGGGAGAGGATCCACTGGTAGCCGCAGGCGACACCGCCACCGACGAACCATCCCTCATGACGGTAGTCCTTCAGTTCGTCCCACCAGCCGAACGGGGGCTTGATGCCATAGGCATCGAACTGACCACCGAAAGCATGGACGCCAAGGAAGGAGCCGTTGAACCGGTGGCAGAACCAATAGCGGTACTCAGGATTGACAACCCAGTGTTTAAGGAACTTCTGGTCGTCGCCATGGCCAAACTTCCACGGGTTTAAGCCATAGAACACTTGCAGGGTGTGCTTCTTACCTGCTCCTATCTCCAAACCGAGATTAGGCGTAGTGGTCGCATCATACAACAGATTAGTCTTCAAAGCGACCTGCTGCGCTTTGGCGGTGTTGTACCCTGCAGTTAACAGGAATGCAGCTGTCAATAAAGCTTTAAACACAAAATTCTTCACTATATACACTTATTAAATTTGTAACAGAGCTGTTTCGAATCACAAAATTAAATAAAAAAAATGAGAAATAACAATAAATATGCAGACTAATGACAATAATTTAATCTTTTTTAAGACAAAAAGGTTATAAAGCATTAAATTTAAAGAAAGAAGTTAATTGAAGACAGGTATCAGAAGTCTACACTAAAGCGCTCGATACCCACCCACTCTACTATACCTTGAGGGGAAGAGACATAGACTCTGGGGATGGTCATGTCGGCGAAAAGGTTATAGACCCTGCGGTCGGGCTGGGGCGAATACGGGATGGAGAGGCCATAGTCGAGCCAGAAGGCTGCCACCTCTGAAGCTGACTCCTCACGAGCAATGGCCACCATGCGGAACCCAGGGTCGTCGCGATGACGCAGATAGTAATCGTTGAGTTCGGGCAGTTCACGCTGACAGTCGGAACAAGAGGTATGGAAAAAAACGATGACGGTACGACCTGTGAGACGCTCGGATGAAAAGACATAGGTAGAGTCGCCATCGGTCACATCGACGGAGAACGAAGGCAGGCGGTCGCCTACTTTCACCCGCTCTTCAGAAGAAGCGGGCGTCTCATCGCTATCGACCACACATCCGGCGAACAAGCAAATGATCAGTAACATGCACCAACATGGTTTCATCGACGACAAAGGTAGGTGTTTTTTGTTTATAGTTTATAGTTTATAGTTTATAGGGGGTAGTTTTTACAATTATTTATAGTTTTATTTGCATTATTTATAGTTTTATTTGCTTAAATAAAAAAATTATACTATCTTTGTCGGCTGAAATTAACTATATATTATTAAGGTATATGAAACAGTTCTTCAAAATGGTATTCGCCACCGTCTGTGGCATCGCCATCTTTCTGTTGATAGCAGGATTCTTCATGGTCATCTCACTTGTCGGCATGCTGGCCAGCGACTCCGCCCCGACGAAGGTGGAGGCGAACTCCGTGTTCGTGATCAAGCTTGACGGCACCATCAGTGAACGTACCGACGAAGGGACACCCTTTGACGCTATGCTCGGCATGGGCGACATGAGTGCCATGGGACTCGACGACCTGATCGGCAGCATCCGCAAGGCCAAGGCAAACGACGACATCAAGGGCATCTACCTTGAAGGCGGCATCACGGAGTTTGACGCTCCTGCCACGGCTCAGCAGCTGCGCGACGCCCTGAAGGACTTCAAGCAAAGCGGCAAATGGATCGTGGCCTACGCCGACCAGTATCTGCAGGCCAACTACTACGTGGCATCGGTGGCCGACAAGGTGTACCTGAATGCCGAGGGCATGGTAGACTTCAAAGGTCTCGGCGGCAAGGGCGAATACATGAAAGGGCTCTACGACAAGCTCGGCGTGAAATATCTCACGGCAAAGGTCGGCAAATATAAGAGCTATGTGGAGCGCAATACCCAGACCGGCATGAGCGACTATGACCGCGAACAGCGTGCCGCCTACCTTAACGGCATCTGGAAGTACTGGCTGAAGGAGATTGGTGAGAGCCGTAAGGTGAGTGCCGAGCAACTGAACCAGTTGGCTAACGACAGCATCATGAGCCTGGCCACCCCCAACGACTATCTGACGGCAAAACTCATAGACAAGATACTGTTTCCCGAAGAACTTCAGGCTGAGATCAAGGACCGGCTGAAGATAGGCAAGGACGAGCACATACACCAGCTGACACTCAGTGACATGCTGAACGTGAAGGATGAGTCGAGTAATGACGGCGAGGAGATTGCCGTGTACTATGCCTTCGGCAGCATCGTAGACACAGAGGCAATGAACCTGCTGAACGGCGGCGGACATAGCATCGTGGGTAAGACAACGGCCGAGGATTTGCGCAAGTTGGCCGACGATGACGACGTGAAGGCCGTAGTGTTCCGTGTGAACTCCGGCGGCGGCAGTGCCGTGGCATCCGAACAGATACGTCATGCCATCAAACTGGTGAAGGCTAAGAAGCCCGTCGTAGTATCGATGGGTGGCATGGCTGCCTCGGGAGGCTACTGGATCAGTTCGCCGGCCAACTGGATTGTCGCCGAGCCGACAACCATCACTGGCAGCATCGGCATCTTCGGACTGATTCCAAACTTCAGCGGACTGGTACAGGACAAGCTCGGTGTGACCTTCGACGGTGTAAGCACTAATAAATACAGTGACTATGAGACTGACTTGGTGGTTGGCAAGAACCCTGAAGAAGTGATGAGCCGCATGCAGACCTATGTGAACCGCGGCTACCAGTCGTTCCTGGACATCGTCGCCGAAGGCCGTGGCATGAAACCTGCACAAGTTGACTCCATCGCCCAAGGAAGGGTATGGCTGGCTACCGACGCTCAGAAGATCAAGCTCGTAGACCAACTCGGCAGCCTCGACGATGCCGTGAAGAAGGCAGCAGAGCTGGCCAAAGTCGGCGAATACCACACCCAGGCCTATCCCGGCAAGGGCAACTGGCTCGACGCCTTTATGCCACAAACCGATAAGAAAGGGTCCTACCTCGACAGTAAGCTCCAGGCAGAGCTGAAGACACTGCTCGGCGACCTGTACGAGCCTCTGATGGAGATCCGTCAGAGTGTGAAGAGCGGTCGTACACTCCAGGCCCGCATATTGGAAGATGTCAGGGTGAAGTAGTTTACGGTTTACGGTTTACGGTTTACGGTTTACGGTTTACAGTTTACGGTTTACAGTTTATAGTTTATAGTGATAGGCAAGGATAGAATAGAGGGCGACCTTATTAGGACAAACAAGAAGCTGCTGCCGCTGAGTTGGCTTTACGGCTTTGGCGTGGGTCTCAGGAACATGCTCTTTGAGATGGGGGTCCTTAAAAGCAGGTCGTTCAGCACACCAGTCATCTCTGTCGGCAATATAACCGTCGGCGGTACCGGCAAGACCCCACATGTGGAGTATCTGATACGGCTGCTGAAAGACCACACAAAGGTGGCCATGCTGAGTCGCGGCTATAAGCGTAAGACCCACGGCTTTGTGCTGGCCGACAAGGATGCCACCGTCAGTACCATCGGCGACGAGCCCTTTCAGATCATGACGAAGTTCCCCGATATCACCGTGGCTGTAGACAAGAAACGGACACGCGGCATCGAGAAACTCACCAATGGGGAATATGTGAAGGATATTGACGTCATCCTGCTCGACGATGCCTTCCAGCACCGTTATGTGAAACCTGGCATCAACATTCTGCTCGTGGACTACCACCGGCTGATCATCTACGATGAGTTGCTGCCGGCAGGACGACTGAGAGAGCCGGTGAAGAGCAAGGACAGGGCCGACATCGTGATTGTGACAAAGTGCCCGAAGGACCTGAAACCCATGGAGTTTCGTGTCATCACCAAGGCCATGAGGCTCTATCCCTATCAGCAGCTTTTCTTCTCTACCCATGAGTTTGGAGAATTGAGGGCGGTATTCACAACGCTTCAAAGTGACCGAAATACTCAGAGCACCCAAGCACTATCATACCTGGCCGATAAGCACGTGCTACTGCTGACAGGCATTGCCTCGCCAGAGCAAATGCTCGCAGAACTGGAGGCATACGCCCAAAAGGTGACGCCCCTGTCGTTCAGCGACCACCATGCCTTCAGCAAGAAGGATGTGGAACTGATCAACGAGGCCTTCAGTGCCCTACCCTCGCCCAAGATGATTGTAACCACAGAAAAAGACGAGACAAGACTGAGGCAGGTAGAAGGTCTGAGTCAGGAGGTGAGAGACCATCTCTACGTGTTGCCTATCAGCATCCAGATTCTGCTCGACCAGGAAGAGGCTTTTAATCAATGTATTATTAATTATGTACGTAAGAAGTCGAGAAAGAGCATCATGGTTAAAGGCAAAGACAACCATAAGTCCAAAGACAGTAATCTTACTGGGGACCGGCCGCTGACTATCAGTTTTAAGTAAAAATCGCGGCGTGTGGAATTTTGCTGGCGGCGAGAGCAGAGCCAAGCTTGTTTGAGCTATGCCGAGACGCGACGCAAAATGGGCGAAGCCAATGAGAAATAAAAGATAATAAAATGGAGATAGCAAAATTAGGAGAATTCGGTCTGATAGACCGTCTGACAAAAGACATCAAGATAAAGAACGAGAGTACAAAGTACGGCGTCGGCGACGACTGCGCCGTACTCTCTTATCCTGACAAGGAAGTGCTCGTCACTACCGATCTGCTGATGGAGGGTGTCCATTTCGACCTGACCTACATCGACCTGCAGCACCTCGGTTACAAGAGTGCGATGGTGAACATCAGCGATGTGTTCGCCATGAACGGCACACCCCGACAGATGACCGTCTCGCTGGCACTCAGCAAACGATTCTCCGTGGAAGACATGGAACAGTTCTACAGCGGTCTGCGTCTGGCCTGTGACAAATGGGGTGTGGACATCGTCGGCGGCGACACCACGTCGAGCTTCACCGGGATGGCTATCAGCATCACCTGCATCGGTGAGGCACGGAAGGAAGATATCGTGTATCGTAACGGTGCCAAGAGCACCGACCTGATCTGCGTCAGTGGAGACCTGGGGGCAGCCTATATGGGACTGCAGCTGCTGGAACGAGAGAAGTCGGTCTACTACGGACAGATCGACGACCTGCAGAAGAAAATCAAAGAGGCGAAGAATGCCGGCGACGAAGAAAGACGTGCAGCACTCAACGCCCAGCTCGAGGCATTCTCTTTCCAACCCGACTTTGCCGGCAAAGAGTATCTGCTACAGCGCCAGCTACAGACAGAGGCCCGTGGCGACATCATCCAAAAGCTGCGGGAAGCAGGCATTAAGCCCACTGCCATGATGGACATCTCAGACGGACTGTCGTCGGAGCTGATGCACATCTGCAAACAGTCGAAGGTGGGCTGTCGCATCTATGAGAAGAATATCCCCATCGACTACCAGACCGCTGTAATGGCCGAGGAGATGAACATGAACGTGACCACCTGTGCACTAAACGGCGGCGAGGACTATGAACTGCTGTTCACCGTGCCCATCGGCGACCATGCAAAGATAGAGCAGATAGAGGGTGTGAAACTGATCGGCCATATCACTGAAGAGAAATTCGGAAACGTGCTCGTGACAAGAGACAATCAGGAGTTTGAACTCAAAGCTCAGGGGTGGAATCCGCTATAAAATAGAGAAGGAAGGACTTTTTTTGAAAAAAGTTATGGAAAAATTTGGTGGATCCAAAAAAAGTTCGTACCTTTGCACCCGCAAACGAAAGGATTGCCGCTCGGTTTACCGCTTTCACAAAGCGACGCGACTGAAAGAACCAAATTGGTGCCTTAGCTCAGTTGGTAGAGCATCGGACTGAAAATCCGTGTGTCCCCGGTTCGATTCCTGGAGGTACCACTTCCTCCTTTCATTAGCCCGGTTTCGCGTTATGGCGGCCGGGTTTCTTTTTTGCATTGAGCATTGAGATTTGAGCATTGAGCATTGAGATTTGAGCATTGAGATTTGAGCATTGAACATTAAATAACATGGGAATAGTCATTGGTATCGATGTGGGCATCTCGACCACGAAGATTGTTGGTATTAAGAATGGTAAGGTCTCGGCCCCAATCCGTATCACGGCTGCCGACCCCATCACATCACTCTATGGTGCCTTCGGTAAGTATCTGCACGACAACGACATCGACTTGAAAGATGTGGAGCAGGTGATGCTGACCGGTGTGGGTGCTGCCTATATCGAAGGTGCTATCTACGGGCTGCCGACGGCAAAATCGGAAGAGTTTGTGGCTGACGGTCTCGGTGCACGCTTTGAGTCGAAACTCGACCATACCATCGTCGTTTCGATGGGAACAGGTACATCGTTTGTGAAGTGCGACGGCAATGAGATGAAGCACATCGGTGGTATCGGCGTCGGTGGCGGAACATTGGCCGGACTGGCCCGTATCATGCTCAACACCAACGACATCAGGCAGGTGGCAGAGCTTGCCAAGCAAGGCAATATCCGCAATATCGACCTGACTATCGGCGACATCAGTGCCATCCCCGTACCGGGGCTGACCATGGACACGACGGCATCGAACTTCGCCAGGGCCCAGAGTGACGCATCGAAAGAAGACATTGCCGCAGGACTCATCCACATGGTACTGCAGAGCATCGGCTCAGCCGCCTGGCTTGCCTCACTCGGCAGTGACATCCGTGACTTCGTGCTCATCGGCAACCTCTCCCTGCTGCCTCAGTGCAAAGAGGTGTTCCCTGCCTTGGAAACACTCTATAACATCCGCTTCCATATTCCGAAGTATTCGCAGTACTGCACCGCCATCGGCGCAGCACTCGACTATACCATCAACGGTAATCGCTGAAAAGTACGATTACCTGACAGAGGGGTCCAGGTTACGCTGTAAGAAGAATGCCTTGGTGGCAAGAAAGAAACAGGCGACACCGGCTGCATTGACCAGAACAACAGTCCAAAAGGCAGCGCCATAGCCCAGCCATTCGGAGATAATACCACCGACAAGGATACCGAGGCCCATGCCGATATCCCAAGAAATGAGAATGGTGGAATTGGCCGTACCACGCTGGTTGTTACGGGCAACACTGATGGTCATGTTCTGGAAGGCCGGCCACATGTGACCATTACCAAGACCTATGAGGATGGCAGAGCCGTAATAGCCGATGGAAATGAAGAGTGAAGAGTGAAGAGTGAAGAATTTGCTGCCGCCGGAATCTGCAGACAGCGAAACAAGCGTGGGCAAGAGGATGAAGATAGTATAGCCAATGAGGGAGATGACCATCCCCTCACCGGCATTATGGGTCAACAGGCCTCGACGCAACGCCCGGCCTCCCTGCAAACGGGAAAGCATCAGACCGATGGAGCAAAGCAGGAAATAAGTGCCTGTGCCCCCCGTGATGCCCTTCACCTCCTTACCATAGATAGCCAGATAGTTACTCAACACACCAAAACTGAAGCCAAAGGCTACCATGTTCAATCCCAAGAGCCATCCCCGCACAAGGAAGAATCGATCCAGTGAGATTTTAGACCTGTCGCGGACAATCTCCTTCGACGGCAGTTTCACCGTTGCATCGACCAGCCACCCGAAACAAGCCACAGCCAAGGCTATCCAGAACAACAATATAAAACTGTCTGTAAACTTATAGATAAAGATACCAACGGTAGGTGCAATCGCCATGGCCAGGTTATTGCTCAAGCCGTAATAGCCGATACCCTCGGTACGTCGGCTGGAAGGCAGCACATCAATAGCCACGGTCGAATTGGATACCGTCAAAGCACCGAAGGGACCGCCATGGAGGGTACGTACGATGGTGAATAATAATAAGGTGGAGGCAGCGAGATAACCGGCAAAGAAGATGGCAAAAGCGCCAAAGCACACCATCAGCACCGTCTTCCTTGGGAAGGAGTCGACAAGAAAGCCGCTAAAAGGCCGGCACAACAAAGCCGCGATGGTGTAGCCCGATAACACGAGACCTATCACGTCCTTTGTTGCGCCGAAATGTTCACTCAGATAGAGCGGCAGCAAGGGTGTCAGCACATAGAAAGCGAAGAACAGCGCAAAGTTGGCCGTCATCACCTTTATATAATTCCTGTTCCAGAGCCGTTCCACCGTGAGAGTCAGATACTAATCATTTTCACTGTTCACTTTGAATCACCTCGATACCCGAGTTCTTCTCATCGTTAAAGCCGTGGCGACGTTCTTACACTCATACCAACGGTAACCCACAAGGTCTTGTTCCGCATAGTCGGCGCTCTCTATCTGCTGCTCGTGTGCCAGCAGCTTCGTCGGATAAGACTGCGGATGTGCTGCCACTGCGAAGAGCAGGGCTGCCATCAGCAGCATCAATCTATTTCGTTTTGTTCTCATATACATTAACATATTAATATCCTAATCCAATATAACTGTGGGCAGCCAGTTCTATATCGAAGACAGTCGCTCCGTCAGGATAGCCAAAGAAGCGGTTGCGCCCCCATGTCGGGACTGCCTTCGGGAGCTCAACAGCCTTCAACTGCTCACCCGTCAGCAGATTACGGAGAACTGACACCTTACTATTTATAACGACCCTTACAGACACAGCCTCATCGTTGAAATTCTCTACAACCATTGTCTTATTATCGTAAGGAAACAGAGCTACTTTCGACGGTCCCTCGATATAGGCCCCCACATCCTTGCTCATGGCGCGACGGATCACATTCAACGCCCCGGCGGGATAGTCATAGAGGTTGCCAAAATCGTCGGGGATGGTCAGGACGAAGAGCATGCCCTTCGAGTAAGTGTCGCGCAGCAGGATGGGATAGCCAGAGACGCCACCGGTGAGGGGACGGCCTGCGCTGACCACCTCCCAGGCATCATTGGTAAAATACTTCACTTGGGGAATAATAAACTCGCGTTGCGCCTTTCCTGCAAAGCCGAAGTCGCCGACGATGGCCTTCAGATCGCCGCAGTAGAGTTCGCAAACGTCTGCCAGATTCTCACGGATGGCCTTCAGCAGTCCGGTAGTGATCATCACGTCGCCACCCTTCCTGAGTTGCTGCTTTATCTTGTTTACGATCTGCGGGTCATGGGCAGCCTGCTCCGTCAGCAGAATCTGCTGGCGGTCCTCCGGGAACCGTGGATGCATATCCATTGGCAGGCCGATCATACCAAGATAGTTCTGCAGGAAGTCTTCACCCGAGGAGTGATAGGGCTTATACGAGACAAGGCCGACAGGATTTCCCAGAAGACCCGTCAACCGGTCTGTCTGTCGGAGGGTGACGCTGGCAAAGCGGGCCATCGTCGTAGGCTGGATGGCAGGGCCGCCCTTGTCCTTTGTGTAGGGGGCTGTCATCTCGTCGTAACGGAAACTGTTTCCTCCAAGGTCCTGCCACGGGGCACGCATCTGGGGCGTGATTTTCACGTCGTAGAGCTGCATATAGTTCCAGAGGATGATCTCAGGCGTCTTCGAGAGCATCGTCAGATGCAACTGTTCCGCATAGCGGTCCATGCTCATGTGGATACCGCCGGCATCGACCCATCCGCCACCGTTCTTGCCTGGGGCGATATTATCAAAGTAGCGTACGACGTTATAACTGAGATAATTCTGAAGGTGCTGGGCCGAGGCCGGATCGCGCGTCTCGGTACCCGTCCAGATGCCGTCGAAGTAGAGCGACTCCTCTTCGAGGTTGAAGCCAAGGCCGTGGAAGTGGTCGTACCAGTTGGGATACTTGATGATGACCTTCACCTTCGGGTTCACCCGTTTCGCGGGTTCCACCACCAGCTCGCGCCCCGCATCAGCCATCAGCCGCAGACGGTAGTCAGTCCAACTCTTGCCACTCCGCTCCTTTGCGGCGATCTCGTCGTTGTTCTTCAAGTCGATGAAGAAGAAGTCGTCGAGGATGAAGTCGTCGAAGAGCCGCGCAGTATATTCGGCCACCTCACGAACCTGCTGGCGCTCCACAGGACGGGCGTAACTGTAGGTCTCGAAATCGGAAGGTTCTGAGCGCGTATAGGTGATGCCGCCACCCACTTCGAGGCCTTTCGAAAGGAAGAATTTCTTTACCTTCGTCATCGTCTTCTCATCGACGGTGAAGGCGTCGCGGTGGGTCTCCAGGTATATCTTGTCCAGATCCACCTGCGAGCTGATCGTCTGCCACGTCTCATTGAGGAACTGATCGTCTGCCATCCGCACCACGTCCTGGGCACGAATATATGTAGACACCTTGAAGTTCTGGTACTTGCCAGCCTGTGCTGTCAGCGCGGTTGCTAAGGCTATTGTTGCCATGATCATGTTGCAAAACATCCGTCTCATATCGTGATTCTTTTTGTAGTTTACAGAGTTTATTCGTGGAGGGAGGAGTGTGGAGTGTGGAGTGAGATATGTTCAGAGGCTGATTCTGCAGCAGGAGTATTCTCACTCCTCACTCCTCCCTCCACACTCCTCCCCCGTCAATCGTCCATCGGATAGCGCACGCCCCACTTCTGACGCAGGCCGTCCATGAGCGACATGATATACAGTGTCTCCTCATGGGGCATCTCGCGCGGCTCTGTCAGACCGTCGATGAGCGCCTGGCGGCAGGCTTCAAACTGATACTCATAGCCCGTGATCTGTTTCGGCACATGGATATCCTCCACAAACTGGCGGTCGTGAGTGTTGACGGTGATCTTCTGCGGGTTGTTGATATTGTCTATAATCAGGTTACCGTCGGTGCCTGCAATGACACCGATATTATCGCCCACGCAGGCTGCACTCGACTGAAGGTTGCACAGCATGCCGTCTGAGAGCACGAGGGTGATGGCCTCGGTAATATCCATGCCGGTGGCAGACTTCACGCACTGGCCGTCGATGCTGACGATATCTGCGGGGAAGAACATGCGCACAAAATTCAGGGCATACACCCCGAGGTCGAGCAGGGCACCGCCACAGAGGTCTGGCCGCATGATGCGCGGCTTCTCACCCATCGAGTAGCCGAGGGTGGCTGTGAGCAGCCGGGGCGTGCCGATGCGCCCGCTGTTGAGCAGGTGGCGCACCATCCCGACCACGGGCTGGTAGCGCGTCCAGATGGCCTCGGCCAGGAAGACATGCCGCTCGCGGGCCAGGCTGACGATCTCTTCCGCCTGACGGCAGTTCGCCATAAAAGCCTTCTCCACCAGACAGGGCTTGCCGGCCAGCAAGGCCTCGCGGGTCACCTCATAATGGTGGGAGTGAGGCGTCCCGACATATACAAGGTCTACATCCGGATCGGCCATCAGGGCAGCGTATGAGCCGTAAGCCCTGCCTATCCCCCACTGTCGTGCAAAAGCCTCCGCCTTCTGCTGACTGCGCGAGCCCACGGCATAGGCCTCACAGGTAGCGAGGCCGCGCAGCGTGATGGCGGCCTTCTCGGCTATCCAGCCTGTGCCGATGATTCCCACTCTCAGTATTCCATCTTGCTTCATATCCATTAGTTTTTGTTGTGTAATGTTAGTTGCTGATAGTTTAGAATAATCACTTTCCTTATTTGCGCTACAAAGATAATGCTTATTTTTGGATTACGCAAGCATTTAGCATTTTTTAGGGCGGGGCCTCACAAAGTGTCAGACACCTTGTGAGCAGACACCTTGTGAGCATGTAACAATTTAAGTTTTAGCCCCGCATGATTCATAAATAATCAAAAAAAAAGGCCTGCGGCACACGGTGAACAAGGGAAAATGCCTATCTTTGCGGCAACAATGACATAATTAAACTAAATAAAAGCGCAATGATGAAGATCTTGATGATTGGCGGTACGGGCACGATCAGCAGTGCCATTACCCGACAGCTGGCCCAGAGCGAGCATGAACTATGGTTGCTGAACCGCGGTAACCGTCAGGCAGAACTGCCTAAGGGAGTAAACCAAATCGTGGCAGACATCGAGGACGAGGCGGTGGTAGCCGGGAAACTCGGCGACATGCAGTTTGATGTCGTCTGCGAGTTCATCGGCTTCGTGCCCGAGCAGGTGGAGCGCGATTTCCGGCTGTTCCGCGGCCGGACACGACAATACGTGTATATCAGTTCTGCCTCGGCCTACCACAAGCCGGCACGTGGCTATATCATCAATGAGGGTACGACACTGGCCAATCCGCACTGGGAGTATTCGCGCAACAAGATTGCCTGCGAGGAGGTGCTGATGAAGCACTATCGCGAGGAGGGATTCCCCGTAACCATCGTCCGCCCCAGCCACACCTACTGCGAGCGCAGCGTGCCCCTGGGCATCCACGGCACAAAGGGCAGCTGGCAGGTGATAAAGCGCATGATGGCCGGCAAGCCCGTACTGATACAAGGCGACGGCAGCTCGCTGTGGACGATGACGTGGAACGAGGACTTTGCCCGCGGTTTCATCGGCCTGCTGGGCAATCCTCATGCCATCGGAGAGGCCTTCCAGATCATGAGCGACGAGACACTCACCTGGAATCAGATCTACCAGGCGATTGCCGATGCGCTGCATGTGGACCTGAACCCCTATTATGTATCTTCCAGATTCCTGGGCGACGTGGCTCCCCAGGCCTACGACCTGGAGGGAGGACTGCTGGGCGACAAGGCGGTGAGCGTGGTCTTCGACTGCACGAAACTGAAGCGGGCAGTGCCGGGATTCCAGGCTTGCGTAAGATTCGAGGAAGGCATCCGCCGCACGCTTGAACATATTCTCGACCACCCTGAGCTACAACAGGAAGACCCCGACTTTGACCGCTGGTGCGACCGCGTGATCGAGGCGCAGGAAGCGGCAAAGAAGAAGTTCATTGGAGCGTGACGGCCATGAGCCCGACGACGACATCGTTTGAGAGTGTGCGCAAGGTGAGCGACCTCAGACGCTTGCGGGCATTGAGCGGCATGACGAGCATCTGCCCCGCACCGCCGGGTATCTCGCGGCCATAGTCGCCGCCGAGCGGCATGGCGCTGCCAAGGTGGCGGCTGACGATGCCGGTACTGAAACTGACACGATAAGGACGGGGACTGACAGCACGGAAGGCGAGACCGTCGACATAATAGTCTTGCTCGATAGGACACCAGTTGTCGGGATTGCGCAGTGCCAGCGTGTCGGTGCTGCCGTCGGTATAGGCGGCGACGACGAGCGCATTGTCGATACGGCTCTGCATGTGATTGGTAGAGCCTGCCATCAGGAGATAGGCCCGCGCTGCCCTACCCTTCAGCGGCAGGACTACCGAGTCGGGATAGACGTCCCACAGACTGGTATAGATGATATTACGTCCCTCTGCCGGCGTGGCCATAGGAACGCCTGCCACACGGAAGACGCCGTCGGAGACCTGACGACGGAAGACGGAGTCGCTGATCTCGGCCGACTGATGAGGATGGCACCACTCGCCGATGCCCTGAAGCGGGATTTGCAGGGTGGTGGTCTGCGGGCGCGGCGACTGATACTTGTTCTTAAAGATGTCACCCACCTCGGCGTTGAAATAGCGGTCGAGGCTGACGGTACGGAAGGGCTCGGAAAGGATGGGCTCGGAAAGGCCAAGACTGGAGTGTGTTTCGAGGAGGGAGGAGTGTGTTTCGAGGAGGGAGGAGTGTGGAGTGTGGAGGGAGATTTGTTCAGAGGCTGATCCTGCGGCAGGAGTATTCTCACTCCTCACTCCTCCCTCCTCACTCCTCGAATCGACTAAACCATGCCCCGAGAGGTCGTATTCTATCACCTGACAGGCCGCCTTGCTACCCTCTACATCATGGAAAGTGCCGCTGCCGGTGTTCTGCCGGAGGATGATCTGCAGCGGGCGCGGGAAGCGCTGCGTCACAACGACCCGCACCTTGGTGCCCTCGCGCTGATACTGATAGTCGAGATAGGGAGTCTTGACACTGGCATGCTGCCACGCCGACGGGAAACCGGGGCGGATGATGCACTGGCCATAGAGCGACTGGGGAATGATGCCGAAGAGTCCCTGAATCAGCGTACGGCTGCTGATGCCGATACAGTCGCCGAAATCACGATAGCACTCCCCTCGGGCAGCGTCGTAGTGGCTGATCTGTCCGAAATTGGCGGGGCTCTGGCCGTAGTACATCTGATCGAGGATGTTGGCCTTCATCAGCCTGTAGCCATCTTCAGCCCTTCCTGCCTCGAAATAGGCCAATGCCGTATGCATCACCTCGGCGGCAGCCACGTTGTTGATGCTCCACGAGTAGGGCATCCAGTCGCTGGTGGAGATCGTGTGATAGCCCGTCTGCTCCACTTCGATATGCGGGATGTGACGGTCGATATACTGTGTAGCGAGGTATGCCTGCTGCGGACTACAGGCGCCGCAGTCTATCGGCGTATAGATGCTCCACACGGCTGGATGGTCGTGGCGCCGGCGCAGTCCCATCGCGTCCTGATACTCCGCCCATACGCCCTTCCCCGGAATCCACAGCCGCCCGTTCAGGGCTTTCAGGATCTCATCGGCCTCCCGGCGATAGGGGGAAGGGTCTTCGCCGATCATTTCCGCGATACGCGCCGCCAGCCGGTTGCCGCGATAGTTATAGGCGGAGCTATGGGTGACGGCACCGCCGCTATAGTAGAGCGCGTCGCTGGCCCAGATGCAGCAATAGGCATCATAGAGATGGTCGCCGTCGGGGTCGAAATTGCGCTTCTCCCATGCCAGATGGCGTGAAAGCACTGGCCACATCTTCCGCATGTAGACGGTATCGGCATCGTACTGGAAATGCCAGAGCAACTCATCGACGAAGTTCAGGTTCATATCATAATGATGCATCTGGTCGTTGCGTCCGGGATTGCGGCAGATATAGCCGTTGGAGTACATCTGAGTGCCCCATCGCTTTTCGGCCCTGGCCATGTTCATGGCCGGGTCTTGCGAAGGATGGGGTATCGTGGGAGGCACCTGGGTCACCTGACTACGGGCATAGGCGTCGAAATGGCTGACAGCCCTGTCGGGCCAGCCGAGCACATCACCCAGATAGCCGGCCCGCCAGCCGGCAAGAGGCATACGCCAGCCGACACAGCCGTGCAGCCATGTCTGCCCGTCCCAGTCGCCATCGGCTGCGATGACAAGGGCACTGCCAAGGGTATTGATATAGGGGTCGGGCGTGTCGAACTGGATGCGGGCCGACAAGACACTATACCAGGTCTCGGCAGCAGCAAACTGCCGTCGCCCTTCGGCGACAGACAGCTGCGACATGACATGAAGCGCGACCTTCATATAGACGGTGGCATCGTCTAACGGCACCTCGACAGTCTGGAGCGCCTCGCCCTTTGGTTCCAGTACGCCTGGCTTGTCGGCGCCGATGTCACCGTTGCGGCTCAGTCTGGGTTGGGCGATCTCCGACACTAAGGCTCTGATACGGGCACGGCCCTTCAGACCAGACGAAGAGAATTCGAAGATGGCTGCCTCCGCATCGGGCAGGGCTACCACCCTGATATTCAGCGGTGCCCCACCCCACCGGCGATCGCTGACGGTATAGGTACGGAGGGCTTTGTGGTAACTGGCAGTACAAGGCGTGGCCTCTTCCAACGGATAGTCGTGGCCGTCGACTTCTGCCACAAAACGGATATTACGATGATAGCCCTTCTTCACCACCGCGAATATCGGACGGTCGGATGTGTCAAGTCGCCAGTCAGTATGACTGCCATAGAGCGCACGGGTGTAACGGTTATGACCATCCACACAAACGAAGCCACCACCCGCACCCGGCTCATACTGCAGGGTGCGGGGAGCGGCCTTGCCACGGGGCTGCGCCAGGGAAGCGGCAGAGACCAGCGAGGCCAGGACAACCACCAGCGCTCTCATCAGCAGGGGCGCCGCTTTGGAATGTTTCATGTTTATTGTTTAGAGTTTATTCAAAATACAACCGGCTGGCCGTCGACGAAGAAGTCGATGAGCTCGTACTTGTCTGAAGTCTTCACGTCGAAACGCGTCTCGGCATCCACCTGTATGTCACGCATCACGATATTATTGCAGCGCGAAAGGGGCATGTCATCACGCTTCTCGGGCTTGAAGAACTGTGTCCACGGGTGGATAAAGAGAAACCGCTTGCAGTGCCCGGTGATATGCTCCACCGTCACGTACTCGTAATGCTGCGGCGTGTCGGGGCGCATCTTCAGCCAGAGCACGCGGTCGGCACGCTCGGTGTAGCAGTTGCGCAGGATGACATTTCTGTCGTGTATCGACTCCGAGCCGAGGGTGAGACAGCCGTGCACCCGTCCGTAGCGACAATTCTGTATAAGTATCCGCTCGCAGGGACCGTTGGTCGCGTCCTTGTCGGCCCAGGTGCCCTTGCCTCCCTTGAGCACAACGGCATCGTCGTTCACATGCATGAAACAGCCGTTGATGAGCACGTCGGTACACGCATCGATGTCGATGGCGTCGCTCGACGGAGCTCCCCGCTTAGGGTCGGGCTCCCAGATATTCTCCGTAGGGGCGAAGATATAGCAGTCCAGATAGCGCACATGGTCGCACTTATAGATGTGGTTGGTCCAGAAGGGCGAGTTCACCAGATGCACATCCTGTATGGTGACATTGCTCGAGTTGGATATGTACGTGAGCCGTGGCCGCTGCGCGTCCTTGTTGGTACACTGCGGGTTCCACTTGCGCCGTATCCAGAACTCCTGCCAGTAGGCCAGTCCGTTGCCATCGATGGTGCCATGGCCGCTGATGGTGAATCCGTTGAGCCCGTCGGCATTGACCAGTGCACAGAAATAGGTACACGTCTCGCCCTCGATGCGGGTGGTCTGCCAGGGAAAGTCGATGATGCGGTCTGAGCCTTTCAGCCGACCCTCCACGTGCAGGTGCGTGCCTTGTCTGAAGAAAAGTGCGCCAGTGAGGAAAGTGCCTTCCGGGATCACCACGACGCCCCCGCCCTCGCTGGCAGCACGGTCGATTACCTTCTGGATGGCCGCCGTCTGCACGCGTGTCGAGTCGCGCACCACGCCGTAGTCTGTAACGTCGTATTGCCGGCCCAGGGTGGCTACGTCGACCTTCGTCGTATCCTTGAACCACGCCGCCATCACACTCCCGTCGGGCCAGCTCTCCGCCACGGGCTTCTTCTTTGTCTTGGCAGCGGCAGTCATCGCCACCAGCACCATCATCAAGAAAACGGTCTTTCTCATCCTTGTATTGTTTATTGTTTAGAATTTATAGTTTATTGTTTATTGTTTATAGTTTATTGTTTATTGTTTATAGATAATTACATTTGCCGGTAGAATGGCTTGCAGGGTCATCAACTATAAACTAAGCCGAAGGCGGAAACTATAAACCATAAACCTTCTTCATTCCCTCACGCATCGCAGGTTCTTCTCCAACTGTGCCGTCGAGCTGGCACCCACCAGTACCGAGGTCACCCCCCTCTGGTCGAGTATCCACCTCAGGGCCATCTCTGCCAGCGTCTGGCCGCGCCGTGCCGCCTCCTCGTTGTAGCCGCGCAACTGCTCCAGCAGCTCAGGCGTGAGCATCTCCTCCTTCAGAAACTTCCCCTTCTTCATCCGGCTGTCGTCGGGCACGCCCTGGAGATAGCGGTCAGTGAGCAGTCCCTGTGCCAGCGGCGAGAAGGCGATGAATCCGATCCCCTCCTCCGCGCAGAAGTCGAGAATGCCCGTCGTCAGCGGCTGCCGGTCGAGCATGTTCAGCTTTCCCTGATAGATCAGCAGCGGCACGTCGTGCTCCTTCAGATAGCGTGCGCCGAAGCGCAGCGGCTCCAGCGGCCAGTTCGAGATGCCCGCATAGAGTGCCTTCCCCTGCCTCACGATGTCCACCATCGCCTGCAGCGTCTCTTCCAGGGGCGTCAGCGGGTCGTAGCGGTGACTGTAGAACAGGTCCACATAGTCCGTCCTCATCCGTTTCAGGCTCTGGTCGATGCTGGCCATGAGATATTTGCGGCTGCCCCAGTTGCCGTAGGGCCCCGGCCACATGTCGTAGCCCGCCTTCGTGGCGATGAAGAGCTCGTCGCGGTAGGGCCTGAAGTCGTCGTCCATCAGCCGCCCCATCGTCTCCTCGGCCGATCCGTACACCGGCCCGTAGTTGTTGGCAAGGTCGAAGTGGGTGATGCCGTGGTCGAAGGCGTAGTGAGTAATCTCCCGACTACGCTCGTAGGGGTCCACGCTTCCGAAGTTATGCCAGAAGCCCAGGCTCACCCTCGGCAGCATCACACCCGAGCGCCCGCAGCGCTCATACACCATCTTGCCCGTATAGCGGTCCTTGTCAGCAAAATAATTTTCCTTCATATCGTTATAACCTTGAATCTTGAAACCTGAAACTATAAACCCTTTTCGGTTGCAAAGATAGCATTTTTCCGTGAAATACAACTCGTATTTCCGTTCGTTTTTGAACAAAATTGTATGTTTTCGGATAGTATTCACATCGCGATACGCTTTTTTGCCTACTTTTGCAGCATGTTTGAGCCCCCGACAAGTGGGGAGCGGCGGACTCCAAGCTTTGCTCGCGGGGGCTCAAATGTCCATAAACTATTAAATTTGTACAATTTTACTAATAACAGAACGAAAAACAGGTCTTACGTCAGGGATTTTCCGTATATTTGCAAACGGATTTTTTGGTTTCAAGTTTCAAGTTTATGGCTTACAAATTTATATGTTTATTCGTTCTTCTCGGGGCTGACTTCCTGACATTGTCCGCACAGCCAAGGATGACAATGAGCCTGAACCTGGGCTGGGAGTTCTCGCGGGATTCGCTCTTCAGCAAGACGGAACGGGTGGACGTGCCTCACGACTTCCAGATAGGGCAGCCCTGGATTGCCCCTGCCGCCGACGAGCAGGCCGACACGAGCGACGCGGCTGCCAACATCAGGAGCCGGCTCTCGGCCAGGGGATTCAAGGAGATGGGGGCGGGATGGTACCGCAAGCGCTTCACGCCCGACGAGCGGCTGAGGAGCAGGCGCACGCTGCTCGACTTTGAGGGCGTGGTGTATGTGGCCGACGTGTGGCTGAACGGCATGCGCATCGGGGGCACGGACTACGGCTACGTGGGCTTCAGGATAGACATCACCGACGGTCTGCGCTACGGCCGGGAGAACGAGATCGTGGTGAAGGCCCACACCATGGGCGAGCGGAACTCCCGCTGGTACACCGGCGGTGGGATCATAAGAAACGTGTGGCTGGTGGACACGCCCGCCGACCTATACTTCGAGCACCACCCGCTGCTCATCACCACCCGCGACAACAAATACGTGACGGTGGCCGCCGACGTGACCAACCGCACCAAGCACAGGCTCACCACCCTGAGACTGCGGCTGACAGACCCGCAGGGCAGGACGGTGGCCGAGCAGACGACGACACAGAAACGGAACTCGCCTGCACGCACATTTACCATCAGAACACCCGAAACGGAGATGGCCGACCCGCAGCTGTGGAGCACGGAACAGCCCCGCCTCTATACGGCCACTGCGCAGCTCATCCGCGACGACGGCACCGTGGCCGACGAGGTGAGCGAACAGTTCGGCATACGTACCGTGGAGCTGGGACCGGACTACGGGCTGAAGATCAACGGGGAGAAGGTGCTGCTGAAGGGCATCGCCAACCACCACTCCTTAGGGGCACTGGGAGCAGCCGCCTACCCGCGGGCCATCGAGAAGCGGCTAACGCTGCTGAAACAGTTCGGCGTGAACCACATACGTACCTCGCACAATCCCTACAGCCGAGACTTCATCAGGCTCTGCGACAAGCTCGGACTGCTGGTGGTAGACGAGCTCTACGACAAATGGACACAGCAGTACACGGGCGGACGCTCGCCCTTCATGAACCACTGGGCAAAGGACGTGGAAGAATGGGTGAAGCGCGACCGCAACTCGCCATCGGTCATACTCTGGAGCCTCGGCAACGAGTTGCAGCAAGACCCGGACATGCCCTTCAACGACTTCGGCGTGACCTGCTACAGGATGATGCGGCCCGTGGTAGAACGATACGACCCGACACGCAAGGTGACCGTGGCCATGCACCCGCACTACCGTAACTGGGAGACCGACTCGCTGCCCTGCGACCTGGCGATGATTACCGACATACAGGCCTATAACTACAGGTACATGTTCTTCCCCGGCGACGGCAGGCGGTTCCCCTGGATGACATTCTACCAGAGTGAGGCCAGCACGAGCAGCATGGGGCCCAACTGGTTTGAGATGGACCTCGACCGGGTGACGGGACTGGCCTACTGGGGAGCCATCGACTACTTAGGCGAGAGCCAGGGATGGCCGGCAAAGGGATGGGCACAGGGTGTGATCGACATCACACTGGAGCCGAAGCCGAAGGCCTACCTAATGAAGAGCATCTTCACGGATGAGCCCACACTGCGCCTGACCGTCATCGAAGGTGAGCAGAAGGACATCGAGTGGAACGGGGTGCAGACGGGGAACGTCAGCTTCTCGGAGAACTGGAACCGCCGGGAAGGCTCGACAGTCAGGCTGGTCGCCTTCACCAATGCCGACGAGGTAGAGGTGAGGCTCAACGGCAAGAGTCTCGGCAGACAGCAGAACCCTCGCGATCCTAAGTTGCGCAACCAGATCGTGTGGGACCAGATCGCCTACCAGCCCGGCAAGCTCGAGGCCATAGGCTACACCGACGGGAAGGTGGTGGCGCGGCACAGCATCGAGACCACGGGCAAAGCTGTGAGGCTGACGGTGACACCCGACAACGGCAACTGGAAGGCCGACGGTCAAGACCTGCAGCACCTGCGGGTGACTGCCGTAGACAGCAAAGGCCGGCGTGTGAGGGACGCCCAGGGCGAGCTGCGCTTCGACGTGGAGGGCGACGCCAGGATCGTGGCCGTCGGCAACGGCGACATCAACAGCGAAGAACTGAACGTCGGCAACCACCGGCGGCTGTGGAACGGCTCGGCGATGGTGATCCTGCGGGCCGGGACGACACCATCGAAGATCACGTTCAAGACCAGTTCGGACATATATAAGACCATCACCACGAATCTTGAAACGAAACAATAACAAAAAGTAAAAAGGTAAAAACGCTACAGAAATATGAGAACGACAATCATCACACTCGCGGCCTGCCTCGTCATGACGACGGCGGCAGAGGCACAGCAACAAGTGCTCGAGACGGCACAGAAAGCCAACGACTACTTCATGGCGAAGTACAGCGATCCCACACTGCCCACAAACGTGAACCGCATCCGTCCCTCGTCGCTATGGACACGAGCCGTCTACTACGAAGGACTGATGGCCCTCAACGCCATCGCCCCCCAGCAACGCTATCTCGACTACGCACAGAGATGGGCCGACCACCATCAGTGGACACCGCGCCACGGAGTGAAGACCACCGACGCCGACGACCAGTGCTGCGCACAGACATACATCGACCTGTACCGGCTGACAGGCGGAGGCACGCTCAACGCCGTCAAGGAGAATCTTGACAATCAGATGGCATCGGGGCGCACGGACTACTGGACATGGATAGACGCCATCCAAATGGCCATGCCTGTATATGTGAAGATGTATGCCGTGACCGGCGAAAGGCAATATCTGGACTACGCCATGAGGAGCTACATGTGGAGCAGGAACACCTGTGGCGGCGGACTCTTCAACCAGCGCGAAGGCCTGTGGTGGAGAGACAAGGACTATGTGCCGCCCTATAAGGAGAAAGACGGACAGAACTGCTACTGGAGCCGCGGCAACGGCTGGGTGTATGCAGCCCTCGTGCGCTCAATGAGTGAGCTGTCGGAAAAAGAGCGAGCCTACAAGCAGCTGAAGAAAGACTTCCTGCGAATGAGTGAGGCCCTGCTGAAGTGCCAGCACGCGGATGGCTTCTGGCATGCCAGCCTCGTATCGGATGCCGACTATCCCGGACCGGAGATGACCGGCACCGCCCTCTTCCTCTACGGTATGGCCTGGGGCATACAGAAAGGACTGCTCAAGGCCAGCACCTACCGGACAGCCTGCGACAGAGCCTGGGACGCACTACAGTCGTGCATCCACGCCGATGGCTTCCTCGGCTGGAACCAAGGCACGGGCAAAGAGCCGTCGGCCGGACAGCCGGTGACCTTCAACAAGGTGCCCAACTTCGAAGACTATGGCACGGGGTGCTACCTGCTGGGGCTGACAGAATACTACAAGATGATAAGCAAAAACGCCCAGCAATGGCCTGAGCCGAAGCCCGAGGCGAAAGCCGGCACACGGTGGTGGTGGCTGGGATCGGCGGTCGATAAGGACAACCTCAGCTGGAACCTCAGCGAGTATGCCCGTGCGGGCATCGGCGCCGTGGAGATCACCCCTCTCTATGGCGTGAAGGGGAACGACAGTAACAATATCCCCTTCCTCTCGCCCCAGTGGATGCAAGCCCTGCAGACCGTGGAGGAGATTGCCAAGCCCTTAGGCATCGAGGTCGACATGAACTGCGGCACGGGCTGGCCGTTCGGCGGACCGCACATCCCGCTCTCACAGGCGGCCTGCAAGGCTATCTTCAAGGATACCATCGTGGACGGTGTACACCACTACGACGTGGCCGTGGGCCGCACACGGCAGAAGGTGAAGCGGGCAGCCCCCGGCGGCGAAGGCTGGGTGGTGGATCACTTTGACCGCGAGGCCGTCAGCCACTACCTACAACGCTTCGACGAGGCTTTCGCCGCATCGGGTGTACCCTACCCCCACACATTCTTCAACGACTCCTACGAGGTGTTCAAGGCCGACTGGACACCCTCGCTACTGGAGGAATTCAAGAAGCGGCGCGGCTATGACCTGCAGGAGCGGCTGCCCGAGCTGCTGGGACACGTAGACGACGGCAACCAGGTGCTCTGCGACTACCGCGAGACGCTCTCCGACCTGCTCCTGGAGAATTTCACCCAGCAGTGGGTGGCGTGGGCCCATGGCCACGGTGTGAAGGTGCGCAACCAGGCCCACGGCTCACCGGCAAACCTGCTCGACCTCTACGCCGCCGTCGACATCCCCGAGATTGAGGGCTTCGGACTGTCGGAGCTGGGCATCAAGGGGCTGCGCACAGACCCCGGCATGACCCGCAGGAACTTCAGCGACGTATCGATGCTGAAGTACGCCTCCTCTGCAGCCCACGTCACAGGCAAGCCGTTCACCTCGAGCGAGACCTTCACCTGGCTGACGGAACACTTCCGCACCAGTCTGTCGCAGATGAAGCCCGACCTCGACCTGATGTTCACCTGCGGCGTCAACCACGTCTACTTCCACGGTTCATGCTACACACCGAAGGACGATCCCTGGCCGGGATGGAAGTTCTATGCCTCCATCGACATGAGCCCGACGAACTCCATCTGGCGAGACGCACCGTTCCTGATGCAGTACATCGAGCGCTGCCAGAGCTTCTTGCAGTACGGACAGCCCGACAATGACTTCCTGGTGTACCTGCCTGTCAGGGATATGTGGCGCCAGCGAGGACCGCGCAACGATGATGCCAAATGGGAGAGCAAGGACCGCCGTGGCGGTGAAGACCTGCTCATGCAGTTCGACATCCACACCATGGACGAGAAGGCCCCACGGTTCATCAAGAGCATCCTCACCATCGACAGCCTCGGCTACGACTGCGACTATATCAGTGACCGCCAGCTGGCCAAGGTGCGCATCGAGGGCGGCATGCTCGTCACCGAGGGCGGCACCCGCTACCGGGCACTCATCATCCCCAGCCACACCACCATCGACAGCCGCCTCGAGGCCCTGCTGGCGCCAATCAGCCGCTACGTCGTAAAGGGCGAGTCGGCCGAGGCCTTGGCGAGCTATGCCGTGGCAGAGCCGATGAAGACGGCGCTCGGCCTGAGAGCCATCCGCAGGAGGACGGCCGACGGCTGGCATTACTTCATCGCGAACCTGACCCCCGCCGACGTTGCCGCCGACGTTGCCTTGGCGGTGCCCTTCAAGGGGGCCACATGGTTCGATCCGATGAACGGCGACATCACCCCCGCCGCGGTGCGCGACGGAAAAGTGCTGATCTGCCTGAAGTCGGGCGAAAGCCGAATACTGCAGACCTCGCCGACGGCCACTCCGACACCGCCAGCGACCCCCGCCCAGCCAGAAGCCATCGGCATCAACGGGCCCTGGGCGCTGAGCTTCACCGAGGAGAGCCCCCACGTGGCTGAGACCTTCACCCTCGACACGCTCCAGACATGGGAAGGACTGAGCCCCGCGGCAGCCGTCACGATGGGCACGGGCGTCTACACCACCACCTTCCGCCTGACGAAAGAGCAGGCACGGAAGCACTGGACCATCGACCTGGGCGACGTGCGCGAGTCGGCGCGCGTCTGGCTCAACGGAGCGTTCCTCGGCTGCGCATGGGCCGTGCCCTTCACCCTCGACTGCCGCAAGGCGACACGCCAGGGCGACAACGAGCTGCGCATCGAGGTGACCAACCTGCCCGCCAACCGCATCGCCGAGCTCGACCGTCAGGGGGTGGAGTGGCGCAAGTTCAACGAGATCAACTTCGTGGACATCGACTACAAGAGTACCACCTACGGCCACTGGGCACCCATGCCGAGCGGCCTCAACTCGAGGGTGACGCTACGCACAGCCGACGGCGATATCTAATAGAGGCAAGAAGATGGAAACAAGCTTAAATAACAATGAACACAATAAGACTACTTTTTAACCGATGGTGCAAGCTGTCGCTGGTGCTGCGGATCGTGATAGGCCTGACGGTGGGCGCCGTGCTCGGACTGACAGTGCCCGGATGGGAACCCATTGCCATCCTCGGGCAGGTGTTTGTGGGCGCACTGAAGGCGATAGCTCCCGTGCTCGTAGCCGTGCTCGTGATGGCGAGCATCGCCAAAGCAGGCGGCGGGCTGGGCCCGCGGTTCCGCATGCTCATAACGCTCTATCTGCTGAGCACGTTCATCGCCGCCATGTGTGCCGTGACGGGCAGCATGCTCTTCCCCGTGACGCTCCAGCTGTCGGAGGCCGTCGAGGCCAGCGCCCCGGGTGCGCTCAGCGACGTGTTCACTAATCTGCTCACCTCCATGGTGACCAACCCCGTGGCGTCGATAGCCACGGCCAACTACATCGGCATCCTCTTCTGGGCGATACTCGCCGGCCTGGCACTGAAGAAGCTGGCGACGAAGGGCACGATCAGCATGGTGAGCGACTTCGCCGAGGTGGTGTCACAGGCGGTGAGATGGGTTATCGAGTTTGCGCCCTTCGGCATCCTCGGCCTGGTGTTCGCCTCGGTGTCGGAGAGCGGACTCGACATCTTTGCCACCTACGGACAACTGCTACTGACGCTGGTGGGCTGCATGCTGTTCAATACGCTCGTGTTCAATCCTCTGCTCGCCTTTCTCCTGCTCCGCCGCAACCCCTACCCTCTGCTCTTCACCTGCCTCAGGGAGAGCGGGCTGAACGCGTTCTTTACACGCTCATCGGCGGCCAACATCCCGATCAACATGGCACTCAGCAAGCGGCTGGGACTGGAGGAGGACTTCTACTCGGTGAGCATACCGCTGGGGGCAACAATCAACATGAACGGGGCCGCCGTCACCATCACCGTCATGACGCTGGCCGTGGTTCACACGATGGGTATCGAGGTCAGCTTCGTGTCGGCACTCCTGCTGAGCGTCATCGCCACACTGGGCGCCTGCGGCACGTCGGGCGTAGCCGGCGGCTCGCTGCTGCTGGTGCCGATGGCCTGCTCGCTCTTCGGCATCAGCAACGACGTGGCGATGCAGGCCGTGGCCGTGGGCTTCATCATCGGCGTGGTACAGGACAGCGTCGAGACGGCGCTCAACTCCAGCGCCGATGTGTTCTTCACGGCCACCGCCGAATACTACGATCAGTCGAAGCAGAAACAATAACATACTTGCTGTAGCCTACAGCAGTAGGGCGATGGTCTCCACATCCTTGCCCTCATCAAAATTCGTTTCATTCCGGCTGCAAAGGTACGACGAAAAAGGCAATCCGCGTTACACGAATTGCCTCCAAACTTTCACATTTTGCAGAAAACAGCGTTTACATGCCGACCTCCGGCATCCTGACGGTCTTTTGGAGCCATTACGGACGAGCCTCTGAGACTCCACTGCGGGCGGGCCGAGGCGAGGTCATCCGATGGCGATCAGCTCGTAGACCTTCAGCGCATCGACGGCGGCCGTGGGGAAGACGGGCACCCCGTCGAGGGCCACGCAGAGGCCGCCGGCGGCGAGGGCCTTCTTGTCTGTCGAGACGATGCGCTCGGCCTTGACCACGGGCTCCACGCCGGGGGCCGAGGGCACAGGGTCGGGAGCCAGCGACTTCGGGTTCTCCTGCGCCAGCCGCTCCCACGTCCAGCCCGCGACGGTGGCGTACTGGTGGTTGCCCACAATGTCGCTCTTCACCGTGACGCGCTTGTTCGCCCGGCGGCGCTCGTCGCTGATCTGGCGGTAGTACTTGATGGTCTCCTGTATCGACTTGATGAGCTCCGTGTAGGTATCGTTCAGCGTCGAGGCCTCGGGGTCGATGCTCGTGGCGATGGCCTGCGCGTTCACCATGAGCACCATCTCGCGGTAGGCCTGGTCGGTCGCCGTGCGGGCGTTCTTCAGTTCGGCGGTGGTCTTCTGCGCCCGCTCGTCGTTGCGGTCGGCGGTCAGCTGCTGAATCTCGTCGTTGAGCGTCTTC
>OCTW013404637.1_pt1 | contig 71056 bp, 62 predicted proteins | sample 1539671 | NCBI WGS metagenome assembly OCTW01 (sample SAMN02144230, study PRJEB22623) | gut metagenome | biome: sheep rumen | host: Ovis aries | place: New Zealand | reverse complement strand
AAGCGTTTCTCGTTTAGCGGGTGCAAAGGTACGACTATTTTCCGAACCAACAAAACTTTTTCGAGAAAAAATTCATCTTTTAAGCAAAATCTATCTCGCTCTTGACTAAAATCAAGACACATAAAGGCATACACCTTATTAATATAATATAAAGAGCCTGTAACAACCTGACCCTGTCTACAAACTCACACACATAGATTCAGATAAAGGCAAAAACGGCCGAAATGACGTTAATTTCTGATAAAACGATTGATATTGGCAGAAAAGTTCGTAACTTTGCACCTCATCAAATAGAAGACAACGATAAGAATGTCGACGATATTACATATAGAAACAAGTACAGACATCTGTTCGGTAGCTGTATCTGAAGACTCCCAAGTAATCTTCCAGCAGGAAGATCACAACGGCAAGAACCATGCGGAGCAGTTGGGTTCGATGGTTGACGAAGCCCTGTCGTTTACCGACAGCCATGCCATTCCATTCGATGCGGTGGCAGTGAGTTGCGGACCTGGTTCCTACACCGGACTCCGCATCGGTGTGTCGATGGCTAAGGGAATCTGTTATGGGCGGGATCTCAAACTGATTGCCGTGCCTACCCTCGAACTTCTCTGCGTACCGGTGCTACTACGAGAGATGGCTGAAGACGATGCCCTGCTTTGCCCGATGCTTGATGCCCGGCGGATGGAGGTCTATGCAGGCATCTATAACCGTGCCCTAAAGCCAACAAGGGAGGTCGGTGCCGACATCGTGACTGCCGAGACCTACAGAGACTATCTCGACAAGGGACCCGTGTACTTTTTTGGCAATGGTGCAAAGAAATGCATGGACATCATCAACCATCCTAACGCCCATCTCATAGAAGGCATCGAACCTCTGGCGAAATGGATGCAGCCTCTGGCAGAGCGCCGCCTGCTGAACGGGGATACCGAGGATGTGGCCTATTACACGCCCTTCTATCTGAAAGACTTTGTGGCAAAAATGCCAAAGAAGGTTTTATAATGTAAACAGTGAAAAGTGAATAGAGTAATATGGATATAAAAGGATTAGACTACAACACCCATCGCGACAAGCTCTTAATGCCCGAATATGGCCGAGAGATACAGAAGATGGTAGATTACGCTGTCAACCTGACTGACAAGTCGGAGCGTCAGAACTGTGCTCATGAGATTATCCGCATGATGGAAACGAAAGTCCCTGAGCTGCACGACAATACCGACTTCGAGCAGACTCTGTGGGACCATCTTTATCTGATGAGCCACAAGCAGCTTGACATCGACTGGCCCTTCGACGTGGAAGCAGCAGAAAAATTTCAAGAAAAGCCCAAAGCCATTCCTCTCCCAAAGGAGGGCATGCAGATGCGCCATTACGGGAAGCTACTTGAGCAGCTGTTCGAGAAGCTCAAGTCCATGCCTGCCGGTGAGGAGCGTGACGCTCTGACATACTACACGGCCAATCAGATGAAGCGCAACCTGACAACCTGGGGTCACGGTTCTATGAGTGACGAGAAAGTGGCCGACGACCTTGCCCGTTACACTGACGGTGTGATCCAGCTGGACCTGTCGAAGATAAAGCTGGAGAAGGCGACTGCCGCTGATGATCCGAAGCCTAAGAAGAAAAAGAAATAGTCTCCGACGCCTATGGCATCATTCATCATCGAGGGAGGTCATCCGCTACGTGGCACAATACGTCCGCAGGGCGCCAAGAACGAGGCGCTGCAAGTCATTTGTGCCACGCTACTGACGCGTGAGGCCGTGACCATCCACAACATCCCAGACATCCGTGACGTAAACAACCTGATCCAGCTGCTTCGCGACATCGGTGTGAAGACCTCTCCCGTCACATCCGAGACAGGACAGGGCCGCTCTATCACGTTCCAGGCCGATGACCTTGACCTTGCTTTTCTTGAGAGCGACGAGTTTGTCCAGAAATGTGCAGCCCTTCGTGGTAGTGTGATGCTCATTGGCCCACTGTTAGCCCGCATGGGCAGGGCCGTGATCGCCAAGCCTGGCGGTGACAAGATCGGGCGTCGACGCCTTGACACCCACTTCCTGGGATTCGAGAAGCTGGGTGCAAAATTCAGCCGTATCGAAGGCCGCGACGTCTACGAGATCTCTGCCGCCCGTCTGAAAGGCACATACATGTTACTCGACGAAGCCTCCGTGACAGGAACTGCCAATATTGTGATGGCCAGTATCTATGCCAAAGGCACAACCACCATCTATAATGCCGCCTGCGAGCCCTATCTCCAGCAACTATGCCAGCTGCTCAACCGTATGGGAGCCAAGATTAGTGGTATCGCCTCGAACCTGCTAACCATCGAGGGCGTTGATAACCTCCACGGTGCTGAGCACCGGATTCTGCCCGACATGATCGAAGTTGGCTCCTTTATCGGCATGGCGGCAATGTGTGGCGATGGCATTCGTATCAAGGATGTTTCCATCCCTCACCTCGGCATTATCCCAGACACCTTCCGCCGACTGGGCATAAAAGTCAAGGCGGAAGGAGACGACCTCTACATTCCCCATCAACGGCACTACGAGATCCAGTCGTTCATCGATGGTACGATTATGACACTGGCTGACGCTCCTTGGCCAGGTCTGACTCCCGACTTAATCTCCGTACTTATTGTAGTGGCTACCCAGGCCCGCGGTTCAGTACTGTTCCATCAGAAGATGTTCGAGAGCCGTCTGTTTTTTGTCGACAAACTCATCGACATGGGTGCCCAGATCATCCTCTGCGACCCCCACAGGGCTGTCGTTGTAGGCCACGACCGTAAGATCACACTTCGTGGCGGTCGCATGTCGAGCCCCGACATCCGTGCCGGTATTGCACTATTGATAGCCGCCATGAGTGCCAAGGGTACGAGCCGCATAGAGAACATCGAGCAGATTGATCGTGGCTACGAGCATATCGAGGACAGACTCAATGCACTCGGAGCCTGCATCAGAAGAGAAAAGTGATGCGTGAAAGGTAAATAATTTGCTACCGCTATAGTGTCAACAGTAGATTTATGATCAGGGAAGAAGACGTTTACAAGATAGGGCGACTGGGAAAGACCCACGGTGTAAAGGGAGAGCTCTCGTTTCTCTTCGATGATGACGTGTTCGACCGTGTGGATGCCGACTATCTGGTACTCGAAGTCGATGGTATCCTCGTACCTTTCTTTATCGAGGAGTACCGCTTCAAGAGCGACTCCAATGCCATCATGAAGTTGGAGGGTATTGACAGTCAGGAGCGAGCCCGCGAACTGACGGGCTGCGACGTCTATTTTCCTCGTGCCCTTGCCCCATGCGACGACGAGGCGATGTCGTGGAGCGAGATAGTAGGCTTTGCCATCGTAGATGCTGCCACCCATACGACTGTAGGAACTATCGCCTCTGTCGACGACTCTACCCTCAACATACTTTTTGAACTGGAGGACGGCACGCTCATCCCCGCCCCGGAGGAACTGATCACCGACGTAGACAGACAAGCCAAGACAATAACCATCGAACTGCCTGACGGGCTGCTCGACATCAACAAATAAGTTCCCTTATTACTGAATGTGTATCAGCTTATGTGTCTGCAGTGACAACCGCCACTGCGGATGATGCTTGATATACTCTACGCACTTCCGGGTCACCTCACGGTTGCGCCTGTCGTCGCCAGTATCGCAAGGCTGCAGATTCAGGTAGTGCCCCTTGCAGATGCCGGCATACTGCTTCGGGTCGTGAACGCCGTCGAACACCACCTTCACCTCGTCGATCTTCTGAATGGCCAGTGCCGGGGCATGGTCTACGAAACAGTTCTTCGGCGACAGTGTCACCCAGTCGACGCCTTCGGGCAACGGCCGGGTGCCGTTGGTCTCAATAGCCACATAGAAGCCCCCGTTGTGGAGGGCCTTCACCAGTCTATTGTCCACCTGCAACGATGGCTCGCCACCCGTCAGCACCACAAATCCGCAGTCTTTCCACTGATTAGCCTCAGCGACAATCTCGTCGAGCGTCATCTCACGATACTCCCTGAAGTCGGTGTCACAGAATGGGCAGCGCAGATTACAGCCGCTGAAGCGGATGAACACGGCCGCACGGCCCGTATGGCGCCCCTCGCCCTGCAGCGAGTAGAATATCTCATTGATACGATAAGTCTTCTTCATGGCTACAGCAGATATTCGGGTTCGATGGGAAAATGGTCATCGTAGGCCTGGGCCATATTGCCGTCAGACTCCTTGACGATGCACTTATAGCACTCCGGAAACTGGCGCACCACCCAGGCAGCGATGTTCTCGGCCGTGGGGTTGAAGGGAAGCAGTTCATTCAGGTTGCCGTGGTCCAGATAGCCGTGGATGGTCTTCTTGATGCGCGAGAAATCGAGCACCATACCTTCCTCGTTCAACTGTGCCGATGCCAGGAACACAGTGATAATCCAATTATGCCCATGTAGCCTTGTGCATTTGCTCTCGTATGGCAGGCTCAGCTGATGGCTGCCTGCCACCTCCATCTTCTTTGATATACAATAGATCATAATCTAAAAAGCTTCCACTATCCAGTGGGTAGGGAAAAAACCTGTTGTTTTTTCAGTTCTTACTCTGTTTACGGCTGCAAAGGTACGAAGAATTTGCCGAACCGCCAAACTTATAGCAATAAATCTCAATATTCCTCGAGAATACGCTTAAGCCGTTCCTTACGGGCCATCTTCTTGTTCTTGCGCCACTTCTTAGGAATGAGCTTCGCCAGCAGGGGCAGCAGGTTGCCGCCAGAGCTCGGGTTGGCGGCGAGGAGCTGGGCCTCCTGTTTGGAGATACGCAAGCGCTTTTGTAACTCCTTGTACTTATCGGTGTATTTCGCCTTACCAAAGACAACGACCTCCTTCAGGTTGAGCAGTTTGGAAATGAGGTAGACGGTGTCGCGAATCTCCGTAATGTTGAGCAGCCGGCTCTCATAGTTGACGTGCGAGAAAGACAGCGTGCGACAAGAGTCTGGCAACGTAATGTGTCCCAAGGAGTCTGTCTGTGCCGACAATCTCTTGCCAAGCACGTTGACGCCGGCAATGGGTATCAACGTTTCCACATCGACCACCGTCAACTGCCTCTGGGCCATCGTCTGCAGGCAGCACAACAGCCATAAAGTCATAGCCATCTTTCTCATCGGGTGCAAAGATAGCATGTTTCCCCAGTTCTCCAAAATGTTTTCAGACTATTTAGTTTTTATTCAACATAAATCACGTCAATGCCCATTTTAGTATCTTTTATAGGTACGGATGCGCGCGATGTGAATATTTTTTAGTACTTTTGCACCCGATTTCTGAAAAAGAGAGGAAATGAAAGAGAAAAGACAGATAGCCATCCTCGGCTCCACGGGGTCGATAGGGACACAGGCCCTCGAAGTGATTGAGGAGCATTCAGACCTCTATGAGGTCTATTGCCTGACGGCAAATAATAAAGTAGAACTATTGGCAGAGCAGGCCCATAAGTTCAAGCCCGCTGCCATCGTCATCGCCAACGAACTGCGCTACGATGAGTTAAAGCGCCTGATGAGTGACATGCCCGACGTGAAGGTATATGCCGGAGCTAAGGCCCTCGACGAGATCGTAGAGGCCGGTCCCATCAACATGGTGCTCACGGCGATGGTAGGCTTCGCAGGCCTCTCGCCCACCATCCACGCCATCAAGGCTGGCAAGGCCATCGCCCTGGCCAACAAGGAGACGCTCGTGGTGGCAGGTGAACTCATCCTGCAGCTCGCCCAGAAATACCACACTCCCATCCTACCCGTCGACAGCGAGCACTCGGCCATCTTCCAGAGTCTCGTTGGTGAAGACCAGAACCCGATTGAGAAGATTCTGCTGACGGCCTCTGGCGGTCCGTTCCGCCTGAAGTCGATGGAGGAGATAGCCCATGTAACGAAAGCCGATGCCCTGAAGCACCCGACATGGGACATGGGAGCCAAGATTACCATCGACTCTGCCTCTATGATGAACAAAGGCTTTGAGGTAATCGAGGCCAAGTGGCTCTTCGGCGTCGATGCCAAGCAGATACAGGTGCTGGTACATCCGCAGAGCATCGTACACTCTGCCGTACAGTTCCACGACGGCAGTGTCAAGGCTCAGTTAGGCGTGCCCGACATGCGGCTCCCCATCCAGTATGCCTTCTCGTTCCCCAAGCGCCTGCCGCTGAGCGGCGAGCGACTCGACCTGTTCAAGCATCCGCTGGAATTCTTCGAGCCCGACCTCGAGAAGTTCCGTTGTCTGGCCATGGCCTACGAGGCTATCGACCGTGGTGGCAACATGCCCTGCATCGTGAATGCTGCCAATGAGATCGTGAACCGTGCCTTCCTCGAGGACCGTTGCGGATTCCTCCAGATGGGCGACATCATCGCCGAGACGATGCAGCGCGCCTCCTTCGACAAGAACCCCGACTACGACATCTACGTCAAGACCGATGCCGAGGCACGACGCATAGCAACAGAGTTACTGAATTAGAAACTATGTTTACAGTTGACGGTTTACAGTTTACAGTTGAAATGACTGTAGGCAAAGGTTTTCCCACTGAGGTAATCATCTGTAAACCGTAAACTGTAAACAGTAAACAAAAGAGACAATGGATATATTTTTGATTCGACTGTTACAGTTTATGCTGGCCATCGGCCTGCTGGTGCTGCTCCACGAGGGCGGACATTTCTTCTTCGCCAAACTCTTTGGAGTGAGGGTGGAGAAATTCTACCTCTTCTTCGACCCCTCTATCTGGAAGTGGGACGGTAGCCTGTTTAAGTGGAAGCCCAAGGGCAGCGACACACAATATGGCGTGGGCTGGCTGCCGCTGGGTGGCTACTGCAAGATTGCAGGAATGATTGACGAGAGCTTCGACACCGAGCAGATGAAACAGCCCGAGCAGTCGTGGGAGTTCCGTGCCAAACCTGCTTGGCAGCGCCTGTTGATCATGATTGGCGGCGTGCTCGTGAACTTCCTGCTGGCCCTCTTCATCTACTCGATGATCCTCTTCTATTGGGGCGACACCTACATCCCCGTGAAGGATATGAAGCTGGGCATGAAGTTCAACGCCGAGGCCAAGGCCCTGGGCTTCAAGGATGGCGATATACTCATTGGCACAGACCAAGGAGCGTTTAAGGATTTCTCTGCCGACCTCTATCGCGACCTCTCTGAGGCCCAGCGCGTGGACCTGATTCGTGATGGCAAGCAGATGAGTCTCACCCTGCCTGGCGACCTGAACCTTTTAGGCATGCTCAAGGCTGAGCCATCGTTCGTGCGTCCCCTGATTCCCGCAGAGGTCGACAGTGTGATGGCCGACTCCCCCGCTGCCTCCATCGGCCTGCAGAAGGGAGACAAGATTGTAGCCATCAACGGCAAGCCCATCGACAGCTACAACGAGTTCACCGACCAGCTCGGCATCCTCGAGGACATGATGACGGCGGCACAGACAAAGACAGACAGTCTGAAAGTGCGTACGGCCTCCATCGTCTTTGAGCGCAACGAAACGAAAGACACGACCACTGTTGTGCTAACACCAGAACTGAAACTCGGATTCTACGTGAAGAGCCTCGCAGGACTCTATGAGCCCTATACCCGCGAGTATGGCTTCTTCGAGAGCATCCCCGCCGGCATCCAGTACGGATGGAACGTGCTGGCAGGCTACGTGGGCGACATGAAATATGTGTTCACGGCCGACGGGGCGAAGTCGTTAGGAGGATTCGGAGCCATCGGCAGCCTGTTCCCACCCATGTGGGACTGGTATCTCTTCTGGAAGATGACCGCCTTCCTCTCCATCATCCTTGCCTTCATGAACATCCTGCCCATCCCGGCCCTCGACGGCGGCCACGTGCTCTTCCTGCTCTACGAGATGATCACGCGCCGCAAGCCCTCCGAGACCTTCATGATCCGGGCCGAATACGTGGGCTTCGGCATTCTGATACTCCTTATGGTCGTGGCAAACCTGAACGATATCCTACGATGGTTAGGATATATGTGACGCATCCGATGACCACATAGACCATCACGGTCTGCAACACCGTAGGGTGAAGTGCCTCAATACTCGCTCCTGGCCACGAAGCTATCTGCCCCAGGACGATGTTGAGGCACTTCACTATATATAATAAAAGGTACGCGAGAGAAGGGAAGACGAGTACCACTGGCGAAAGCCAGAGAATGATCGTGGCCGCAGGGACGACGATGAAGTTCGTAAGTAAGAACAGTGTAGAGAAGCGTCCGAAGTAATAGGCTATCAGCGGAGCCACACCCATCTGGGCCGCACACGACACAGCCACCATCCCCCAGCACCATCTCACCAGCCGATGCGCCATCAGATACTCCATCGGGAGGATGCCCTCCCATAGCGGCACAAACACCAGGATGGCCAGTACGGCCATGAACGACATCTGGAAGCCCACATCATAGAGCGAGAGCGGATGAGCCACCAACATCACGATGGCCGTGAATGCCAGCGTGTTGACACTCATCTTATCGCGATGTCCCAAAGACAGTACGGCATAGACCGTCAGCATCGTGGCAGCACGGACGACGCTGGTAGACATGCCTACAAGGAGCACAAACGCCCAGATACACGATACGATAACCACTTGTGAGACCATCTGCCACCGTCTCCCTGTCACCAACAGCGACAACAGGGCATAGATGATGCCCAGGTGCAGTCCGCTCAGTGCCAGCACATGCGAGGCACCTGTGACAGCATACACCTCCCGCAGATCCTTGGTCAGTGCCGACTTGTCGCCCAATACCATCGCGACCAGCACAGCATACTGTTCATCCTCCGTCCCATCAACGGAGATGCGCTCCAACAGTCGGCTCCGCTGTTTCAGGAAGTAGAGCCGTGCACGCTCCAGCAGTGAGAGCCTCTCCAGCGAAACGCTCGCCTTCCGCCAGTTCCAGCTGGACACGAAGGTTCTACCTACAAACCCATGTATCTCCAGATAACGACGATAGTCGAAGATCCCCCTATGCCAGTTGCCGTTGGCTTTGCCTTCGTCTGTCACGCCTCTGCCATCCAAACGAGTTTGGCGGCTCTCGCTGCTCCATCCGTTGGCATTGATCTGCGACTGAATGCGGAGGCCGTCGCCAATCCTCAGCCCCCTGCTCCGTTCATCCTTATAGATATAGCCCTTCAGTTTCTGCCCGCTCTCTATCAGCATGATATCCACCGCCATCGTCTTAGGTTTTTCCTGTGGTTCGGAGAGCACCACCGCCTCATACCTCACCTCATTTTCAGGCCACTGCACACGCAGTGACGCCCTCTGCCTTTCCATCAACAGCCACCCCAGCAGCACGAAGCACACCGCTATGGCCACCGACTGCAGCAGTGCCTCTTTCCAGAGCAGCAACGCCAGCGCCACTGTCCCCGCCAAGACTGGCAACAGCCACATCCCCGCTTCAAAATGATTCCCTATGACAATGCCTGCCATCATACAGACGGCTAATCGCAATAACGGCGCTTCTCCAAAGAGTTTGTTCTTCATACCAGTTCAATGTTAACGCTGCAAAAGTACGACTTTTTACTGACATCGCAAAGAGTTTCTAACAAAAAGATTAGAAGTTTCCGTAATTATTCGTATCTTCAAGCATAAACTCAAGTTAAGCCCTTTAATTCGAAGTATTAAGCAAGATCTCTTATTTATTGGGGGCAACTTTCTTTATTATAGCCTAGTCTCCTTGTAGTACAGTCAAGAGAATGTTCTCATGAGATGGCACATACTCTTTTCTTGCTGTCAGTTTCAGCAAAGGGATTACAAGGGAAATGCGCAAGCGAAAATGAAAATATATGAGAGAAACTCTCCAAAAAAAAAATTGAAATGTGCCTACATGCCTACATAAAATTCTCCGAAATGCCTTATTTTAAAGGTGTTTCAGAGGACTTGAGCCTACATAAAGCCTACATAAAGCCTACATAAACCTACATAAAGCCTACATAGAGCCTACACAAAAAACGGGCAAAAATGGCAAAAACCGTGACGATGGCGATGCGGATATGGCGCAGACTTGTTGCGGATATGCCGAAGACTTGTTGTAGATATGTCGAAGACGGGTTACGAACTGGTCGCAGACAGGTTGCGGATAGAAGGGATTTTGCAGTAAGTAAAGTCCTGCGAAGAAGCCTTGACGGAATCAGATACCCTAAGGGTGCGTGGAAAATTCTCTAGAGAATTTTGGACTTTAGTTAGGGCAAACTCCCACTTTCCCCTATCCTTTCTCTGAAATTCTCTAGAGAATTTTCCACGAAGGATAGACCTTCCTGTATGTGCAAAGGCAGCTATCCACGACTTTACAGGCTCCAAACCGTCGTGTTTAAGCCCCATTTTATACAAAACTATGTAGGCCGAGTGTAGGCTTTATGTAGGCTTTGTGTAGGCTTGAATCCTCCAAAACGCCTTTAAAATAAGGCGTTTCGCCGAATTTTATGTAGGCATGTAGGCACTTTAGCGATTTTACAAAAAAAATATCGAGCGGCGAGCGTTTCCAGAAAAGTAATAATGCATACACATATCATCCCACGACAATTGCCCGTTCATGCCTCGCTTATGCTCATTGATACACGGCCTAACATTAGCCTAACTTTTAAAAAGTAATAAAAACACAGGCTTTCGGGATATATTTCTTTGTTTATTCGTACCTTTGCACTCGAATATGGAAAGTATGGTTATGCCCGTGTGGGCTTGGATATTGTTTTATGTATTGGTGCTGCTGATGCTGGTCATCGACCTGAAGTCGTTCGGCCGCAAGGGGCAGCACGAGGTAGGCATCCGCGAGGCGCTGACGATGACGGCGGTATGGATAGCCGTGTCGCTGGTGTTCTGCGCCGGCATCTACTGGTTCTACCCCGTCGACTCGCATGAGAAGGCGATGGAGTTTCTGGCGGGCTACCTGATCGAGAAGTCACTGTCGATGGACAACCTCTTCGTGTTTCTGATGCTCTTCTCCTTCTTCGGCGTGGAGCGGAAGTATCAGCACGAGGTGCTCTTCTGGGGCATCTTCGGGGCGCTGGTGCTGAGGAGCGTCTTCATCTTCGCCGGCGCGGCGATGGTGGAGCGGTTCGAGTGGATCCTGGCCGTCTTCGGCGTCTTCCTCATCTACACGGGCATCAAGATGTTCAGCCATGATGAGGACGAACAGGTGGATCCGTCGAACAACATCTTCGTCCGTGTATTCAAGCGCTTCTTCCCTGTAACAGACCAGATGCATGGGGGTGCGTTCTTTGTCAGAGGAGAGAGGAATGAGAAGAGTGGAAAGTGGCTGGCTACGCCGCTGTTTATCACGCTGATCGTGATTGAGACGACAGACGTGGCCTTCGCCGTAGACTCGATCCCTGCCATCTTCTCCGTGTCGAGGGATCCGTTTATCCTGCTCACGTCGAACATCTTCGCCATCCTCGGCCTGCGGGCGCTCTACTTCGCCCTGGCCGCCATCGCTAAGTACTTCACCTACCTGAAATACGGTCTGGGCATCATCCTGAGTTTCGTGGGCGTGAAGATGCTGCTCGAGGTATTCTGGAGCATCAAGGTGCCCACCCCCATCTCGCTGGCCCTTATCTTCGGCATCCTCGTGCTCTCGATGGGGCTCTCGGTGGTAATTTCAAGGAGAGAAGGAGTAAAGGAGGAGAAACAAAAATAGGAGATGATATGAATAACTATACGAACGACGCTGTGGCGCTGCTGAAGGATCTGATTGCCATCCCCTCTGTCAGCAGGAGCGAAGAGAAGGCTGCCGACAAGCTCGGCGAGTACTTAAACAAATGGGGCCTGCCCTACGGCCGCGAAGGCAACAACCTGTGGGTGGGGTGTCAGGACTGGGACAACAGCCGTAAGACACTGCTGCTCAATGCCCATATCGACACGGTGAGGCCTGTGAACACCTGGAGCCGCGACCCCTTCAGACCAACGCTTGAAGGCGACAGACTCTATGGTTTGGGCTCGAATGACTGCGGCGGCGGCCTGGTGTCGACACTCCAGGCTTATCGCATTCTCTTGAACAAGCCCAGGAGTTACAACATCCTCTGGGTGGCCTCGGCAGAGGAGGAGGTGTCGGGCGAGAACGGTCTGAGGCTTGTGATACCTAAGCTGCCCACCATAGACGTTGCCATCGTGGGAGAGCCTACTGGTATGCAACCCGCCACGGCTGAGCGCGGACTGATGGTCATCGACGGCTATGCCCACGGTGTGAGCGGTCATGCTGCCAGAGAAGAGGGAGTGAACGCCATCTATGAGGCCCTCGACAACCTGCTGTGGCTGCGCGACTACCGCTTCAGGAAGTCGAGCGAGCTGCTTGGTGCCACGAAGCTGACGGTGACGGTCGTGGAGAGCGGCACCCAGCACAACGTGATTCCAGACACGCTTCACTTCGTGATTGACATCCGTACCAATGAGTTCTATCAGAACGAATACGTGTTTGAGTTCCTGAAGAAGAAGATGAAGAAATGTGAGCTGAGAGCCCGTTCGTTCCGTCTGCACTCCTCATCCATTGCAGCGGATCATCCGCTGGTACGCCGTTGTCTGGAGCGCGGCATGAAACCCTTTGGCTCGCCTACCCTCAGCGACCAGGCGCTGATGCCCTGGCCATCGCTGAAACTAGGCCCCGGCGACTCCGCCAGGTCGCATGCTGCGGATGAGTATATCGCCATCGGAGAGATTGATGACGCCATCAACACCTACGTCAGCCTGCTGGAAGGACTTTTTCTTTAGTTTACGGTTTACAGTTTACGGTTTACAGTTGATTACCAAGCAAGCCATTCACTCTGCCTATAGAAGTAATCATCTGTAAACCGTAAACTGTAAACTACAAAATGGTTATCTTGCCAGCCAACCCTCGGGATTGAGTTTTGCCGTCCCCCGGCGAAGCTGGAACTGCATCAGGCCATCAGACCCAACGCGGCCGATGGACTGCCGGGTGCTGACATGCTGACCGCGACTGACGCTGACCGAGGCGAGGTCACAATACACAGACAGATAGCGGCCATGCTTCACGATAACCACCGACGTGCCACCATAGCCAAAGACGGCTGTCACCTCACCGTCGAATATCGCCCTCACCTGAGCCCCTGGCTGACCTTTTATATCTATACCTTTTTTATCAAGTGTGACATGTCCCTTCACGTCAGTCACCGTGTTTGTTCCGAAACGATGCACAATCTTATATGCCCCCACTATCGGCATGGGCAGGCGACCGCGGTTTCCCTCAAACGATGAGCTGAGACGCAGATCGGCTGCAGGAGCAATGTACTCCTCCTCGGCCCTCTCCCGTTCGGCAGCAATCTCTCGCTTACGAGCCCTCGACTCTTCTGCAGCCCGCCGCTCGGCATCTCTGCGCGCCTTCTCAGCCTTCTTGGCAGCCGCCTCGGCACGGGCCTTCTCAGCAGCACTGCGCTTTGCAGCCGCACGAGCCTCGGCCTTGGCCTTCGCCTCTTTTGCCTTCGCCTCAGCGATACGACGGGCGTTCTCTCTGGCAGCCGCCTCAGCAGCAGCCTTCTTCCGAGCCAGTTCCTCAGCACGCTTCTTAGCCGCCTCGGCCTCTGCCTTACGCTTTGCCTCAGCCTCAGCTCGCGCCTTGGCACGGGCTATCTCCTCGGCAATCAGCTTGTCGATACGGGCATTCAGCTCTGCATCGCGCTTCTTCTGTCGTTCGATGATGCCCTGAATGGCCTTCTGCTGTTTCTTCAGGCTGCTGACCACCTGCTGCTGTTCCACCTGTTTCGTCTCCAACGACTTCTTCTCTCGCTCGCCACGACTGAGCAGGTCGTTCTTCAACACCTTCGCGCTCTTCAGCTCCTCATAAGCCTCAGCCACCTGCTGCTGCATGGCCTGAACGGCCTCACCCTGCGCCTGCTGATACGATGCATACTCTCTGACAAACCGCATACGACGGTACATCTCTGAGAGATGCTTGGCGCTGAACACGAACATCATCTGCGACTGGATATGCCGATTGCGATACATATAACGCATCGACTTCGCAAACCGCTGCTTGCGCTCCTCAAGTTCTGTCTGAAGTGTATGGAGTTGATGGTCAAGCACTTTAATATCCCCATCAAGCCGGGAGATATCATGGCGGATAGTGTCAATGGTGCGACGCTTGTCTGCAATCTCGTTGGTGATAACCATGAGGTTCTGCAAGCGTTTGTTCACATCGCGCTCATTGGCCTTGAGCTTACGTTCCTGCTCCTGAATCTGCTTACGTACCTGAGCCTGCTCTGACTTCAGCGAATTGACTGTCGGGGCCGGAGCAGTGGTCTGCGTGGCTCTTTTCCTTGATTGTTTGGATTTTACTGTTTTCCTGGCAGACGTCTTCTTAGACGAAGAAACACGAGTAGTGGCTGTCCGCTTCTGAGCAGTCTTTTTCCTGGACTGCTGGGCGGGGACAACCACCACCATACCAATCAAGAGGCAGAGTAGCAGTAAGAGTCGCTTCACGTCGTTACAAGATCGAGATTACAATGACATAAACCTGCGCAGGATCTCGTCGACAGTTACCTCACGGTACTTGTTTGAGATATCCGTACGGGTCTCCCACTCCGTGTCGTCACCGATATAGTTCAGCGTCATGCCGAGCTTCACTTCCTTTTCAGGCGTGGTAAGGGTGATTGCCGACTTATGCGGGAACAGGCTCTTGTTGAGTTTCTTGAACTCATCGTAGTCCCAGTTCAGCTGCGTGTTGCCGTTGAAGCGGTCCTTATAGAGAATGTTTGCCATCCGGATGTGGGCGCCGTTACGACTGGCCAGCCAGCTGTAGTCCATCTTTCCCTCCTCAAGGCTGATGATCATATCGTCGCCATTCTCGAGGATGTTATAGTTGGGGACAGAATCTACCACAACCTGCTGTTTCTTATCAGTCTTCACCAGCGACGACTGGTTCGGGCGGAAGAGCTCGTTCCAGAAGAGTGCCTGAAGCGTCTGGAAGTTCATACCGCTGTTACGGAGGAAGTCTACCGACATCCAGGGTGCTTTCAGGTACTGCTTGTTGATACGGTCCATGATGAGCACATAGTCTTTGGTCAGCTCTATACGGCCAGCCTCCACAAATCCGAAGGCCATCAGTTGCAGACGAATCACGTCATCACGCTTCATCTTCAGGTTACCCGTAAGGGTAAGTTTCTGAGGACCAACTTCTACAGAGAACTTCACCTTCGATGTGAGGAACTTCGCAGTCTGGGCATTTTCCTTCACAGAGTTGATGAAGTCAGCCTTCTCTTTCATTTCAGGTGTGACAACCACAGGCTCTACGACTTTCTTTCGGGAACCACAGGCAGTAAGCACTAACGGTAATGCCAAAGCGGCAATTTTCAGGATACTGGTCGTTTTCATTCTTTCAAATATTTTTTTAGTTTGATTTTTCTTTTGAGTAAAGTATTATCTGGCACCTTCTCCTTGGCGTCCTGCCAGAAGGAGAGTGCCTTCGTGATATCTTTGTTCTGGGCGTAGATATCCCCGGCATGCTCGATGATGACGGCATTCTGCTGCTCGTCGTCCATGTGCTGTAGGGCCTGGTCTATATACACCTTTGCCTCGGTATAGCGCCCCTGCATAAACAGTATCCAGGCATAAGTGTCGAGATAGGTAGCGTTCTTGGGTTCCGCCTTCACCGTCTTATAGCTCATCTCCTCAGCCTGACTAAGGCGCTCTCCCCGTTCGCTGAGGTAATAGGCATAATTATTCAGGCAACCTATGTTGTCGGCCTTCCATACCAGACAAGAGTCATAGGCAGCAAAGGCGGCCTCGGCCTGTCCCCGCTGATGCAGGATATCACCCATCACGGCGTAGAAGTCAGACACGATAGCGGGATCGCTCTCACTGGTAATTACGCCGATACCATTCTGGAAAGCACTCAGCGCCCTATCGAGCGAGTCGCGACGGTAATAGGCGATGCCCTGATAATAATAGAAGAGCATTTCGTCGGGGGTATATTGCCGAGCCTCCTGACAGAGTGCTATGACGCGGTCCATATCATCAGCCTCCCAGGCGAAGGCTACCAGTTGCATTCTGGCTGGGGCATAGTCGGGCGAGATGGCGACAGCCTTTTCAATCACAGGCGTGATACTGTCTCTCGGCATTTTCTTCGCGTTCATATAGGAAGCACAGAGCAAGGCCATGTCGGCATCCGGCTGAGGCAGGGCGAGCACCTGTCTGAAGAGGTCCAGCACACGGGTACTGTCACCGCCGGCCGTCTCCGAAGCAGAAATCTCCTGGCGCATCAGTCTGATTTTCTCTTCTGTTGTGGCATGACTGCCAAGGAGCACCCGCCTGGTCAGCGAGTCGGCCACCTCATGCTTCTCAAGTCCCTCATAAAGATTCCTTAAAGAAAGAAGTACACGGGTATTCTCGGCATCCTCAGCGAGAACCTGGTCGTAGACAGCGACAGCCTCGTCTTTCTGGTCGTTCATGAGCAGGGCATCCCCATACATAGCCTTGTAGTTCAGGTCGTTGGGATACTGCTTGGCGAGGGCTTTAATCTCCGCCACAGCCTCCTTGCTCTTCCCTATGCGGTTGTAAAGCGAGCTCTTGGCCATAGACAGGCGTTCACTCTTTCCATCATTCTGCTCCAATTGGTCGAGCACACCGATCGCACTGTCATAGTCTTCTACCTGCTGATAGAGCTGGAAGAGCATCTCGAGCATCTCCTCCTGCCCCTTATCCCGCTCATAGATACCTTTGATGACGGGGATGGCGCTTGCATAGTCCTGACGGTTGATATAGGCCTGAGCAAGTGTCTCCATATAAGTGACATTCTCGGGATCGAGCTCTGCGGCGCGCTTGATGCATGCCATCGACGCCTCTGGCTGTTTCAGAGCCGTATAGTATTGTCCCAGAAAGAAATGCACCTCAGGGGCGTCGGGATTCAAGTCCCTGCAATGCCTCAGCAAGTCGAAAGCAGCGTCATGGTTACCCTTCTGACGTTGCACCATCGCCTCAAGAAAGAACTGGTCGTATTTTGTGTTTACTGTTGACGGCTTACAGTTTACAGATGATTGGTCTGTTGGCAGAGAGGTGCTCGCAGTCTGTGCTCCCACTTGCAGACAGCAAGTCAGGATCATCATTCCCGCCAACATTAAGCTATTAAACATCATCTGTACACTCTTTATTGTAATCATCTGTAAACCGTAGACTATAAGCTATAAACTACAAACCGTCATTCCTATTTCACGCCAGTATGCCCATATCCACCTTCTCCGCGTTCTGTCTCATCGAGCACATCCACCGCCACGAACTGTCCCTGCTCATGCTTGGCGATGACCATCTGTGCGATACGTTCACCGTCGTTTACGACAAAAACCTCTTGCGACAGGTTTATCAGCACGACACCCACCTCTCCACGATAATCGGCATCGACCGTCCCTGGAGCATTTAGCACCGTTACACCTTTTTTCAATGCCAGACCACTACGCGGTCTCACCTGAGCCTCGTAGCCGACAGGCAGGGCGATGTGCAGTCCCGTCGGGATGAGCCTCCGTTCCAAAGGCTTCAACACAACAGGTTCATCGAGGTTTGCCCTCAGGTCCATGCCCGCACTCTGCTCGGTGGCATATTGCGGCAAGGGCTGATGGCCTTTATTCACGACTTTGATCTGTAGCATACGGTTAAAATTTCATTTTAAGTGCAAAGGTAATGCATTTACGGCATATTCCAATCGTTCTGCCCGTTTTTTTTTCATTTTTTCGTTAATTTCTGAGAATTCTTCACTATCTGTGTTTTATTTTCGTACCTTTGCACTCAATTATGATGAATTGGCAACAACTGATATCCAACAAGCGACTCGGTCAGGAGCACCGCCACCCCGAACGTCATGACGACCGTACGGAATTCAAGCGCGACTACGACCGGCTCATCTTTTCCGCTCCCTTTAGGAGACTCCAGAACAAGACCCAGGTATTCCCGCTGCCTGGCAGTATTTTCGTACACAACCGCCTCACCCACTCCCTTGAAGTAGCCAGCGTAGGCATGTCGCTGGGCAACGATGTGGCCCAGCAGCTCTTACGGCGCCATCCCGAGCTCACCAACAGTCTTCTGAGCGAGATTGGTCAGATTGTGTCCGCCGCCTGTCTGGCCCACGATATGGGCAACCCGCCCTTTGGTCACAGTGGCGAGAAGGCGATACAGTCTTTTTTCACCGAAGGACCCGGTCTGAGGCTACAGAGCGAGGTGTCGCCACAGTTCTGGAGCGACGTCACCCACTTTGAGGGTAACGCCAACGCTTTCCGACTTCTGACCCATCAGTTTCAGGGCCGTCGGCCTGGAGGCTTTGTCATGACTTATTCCACACTGGCAAGCATCGTCAAGTATCCTTTTTCATCGATGGCCGCAGGGAAGAAAGGAAAGTTCGGATTCTTCGATTCCGAGAAAGACCTATACATGCGAATTGCCTCTGAATTGGGATTGATACGCAAGTCTGGCGACAACGAGCCCCTGCGCTACTGCCGCCATCCCTTAGTGTGGCTCGTAGAAGCTGCCGATGACATCTGCTACGAGATCATGGACATCGAAGACGCCCACAAACTTAAAATAATTTCATACTCAGATACATCTACCATGCTTCTCAAGTTCTTCGACGAGAGTACTCGTCAGCGCATTGAGAACCGCATCGTCGAGGAGGGAGTTACCGACAACAATGAGAAGGTTGTCTATCTACGAGCTTGTGTCATCGGACTATTGGAGAGTGAATGTGTACAGGCATTTCTAAACCACGAGGACGAGATTCTGTCTGGCACGTTTGAAGGAAGCCTCATCGACCATATCAGCGAGATACCCCATGAGGCATACCGTCGCTGCTGTAGCATTTCCGTGGAACATATCTATCGCAGCAAGCCCGTTCTCGACGTGGAACTTTCTGGTTATCAGATTATCCAGACTCTCATGGAGAAGTTTATCGAGGCCGCCGTCCACCCCGAGCGTTTCTACTCCCGTCAACTCATTGGCCGCGTCAGCAGCCAGTATGATATTGGCGCAGACAATCTGGAGACCCGCATTATGGCTGTCATCGACTATATCAGCGGCATGACAGATGTCTATGCCCTCGACGAGTACCAGAAGATCAGCGGCATCTCACTTCCCATAGTGTAATCACCATCGGATTCTCTGGCAATACGCCCGACATGGCCATTCGGCTGTGAAGCACACGAAACATGATAATAATATATAATAATGTGGAAAAGGTTTTGCCATTTCACGGAAATTACGTAATTTCGCAGCCGAAATGAAGAAACTGTATATAGAGACCTACGGCTGCCAGATGAATGTGGCAGACTCGGAGGTGGTGGCCAGCGTGATGCGCATGGCCGGCTATGAGACTACCGAAAGCCTCGACGAGGCAAGCGCCGTCTTCCTGAACACCTGCAGCGTGAGAGACAATGCCGAGCAGAAGATCTACCACAGGCTGGAGGCCCTGGCGGCAGAGCGGCGGAAGCGGATGAGCGAAAAGGGAGGAAAAGACGGGAATCCGTTGATCATAGGGGTGCTGGGATGCATGGCAGAGCGGGTGAAGGCCGAACTGCTGGAACAGCACCACTGCGACCTTGTGGCAGGGCCCGACGCCTACCTGAGCCTTCCTGACCTTATCGCACAGGCCGAGACGGGGCATAAGGCGATGAACATCGAACTGTCGACGACGGAGACGTATAAGGACATCGTACCCCAGCGGATCGGCCTGGGTCACAAGATCGGCGGCTATGTAAGCATCATGCGCGGCTGTAACAACTTCTGCCACTACTGCATCGTGCCCTATACCAGGGGGCGCGAGCGAAGCCGCAGCGTGGAGAGCATCCTCAAGGAGGTGAGAGACCTGAAGGAGCGCGGATTCAAGGAGGTGACACTCCTGGGGCAGAACGTGAACAGTTATCTGTGTGGGGAGGCTGACTTCCCGCAGTTGCTGAGGCTGGTGGCAGAGGAAGCCGCCAGGATGCGGGTGAGGTTCACGACAAGTCATCCGAAGGACATGAGCGACGAGACGTTGCGGGTGATTGCCGAACAGCCGAACATTTGCAGACATATCCACCTGCCCGTCCAGAGCGGGAGCAACAGAATCCTAAAGTTGATGAACAGGAAATACACACGGGAGTGGTATCTGGACCGTGTGGCAGCCATCAGGCGGATCATCCCCGACTGCGGACTGTCGACGGACATCTTCGTGGGCTACCACTCGGAGACGGAGGAGGATCACCAGATGAGTCTCGAGCTGATGCGTGAGGTGGGCTATGACTCCGCCTTCATGTTCAAATACTCCGAGCGCCCTGGCACCTATGCCTCGAAGCATCTGCCCGACGACGTGGCCGAGGACGTGAAGATCCGTCGGCTGAACGAACTCATCGCCTTGCAGACGGAGATCTCCGCCCAGCAGAACAAGAAGGACGAGGGGAAGGTGTTCGACGTACTGGTAGAGGGCTTTTCCAAGCGTTCGAGGGAGATGCTCTGCGGACGTACGGAGCAGAACAAGATGGTGGTGTTTGCCAAGGAAGGACATCATATCGGAGAAACAGTCCGTGTCCGTATCACTGGCTCCACCAGCGCCACCCTCCTGGGCGAACCCGCCAAGGATTATTAGTCTAAGGAGATAAGGAGAAAAGGATTTTTAAGACTTAAACGATGGACAGAGATTATACCTACAAGGTGTTGGGATGCGTCTATGAGGTCTATAACCAACTGGGACCAGGCCTTTTAGAAAGCATCTACGAAAAAGCCATGATTCGAGAGCTTCAACTAAACGGTTTTGAGGTTCGAAATCAGGTGAACATCCCTGTCTATTACAAAGGAGAACTTATCTGTCCAGATCTTCGACTTGATCTCATTGTAGACAACCAACTCATTCTGGAACTCAAATCAGTCGTAGAGTATCGCAAACTCTTTGAAAAACAACTTCTCACTTATCTTCGTCTGATGAACTGCGAGATGGGCTATGTCATTAACTTCAATACAGATTATCTTCGCGACAGCATACATCCCGTTGTCAATGACCTCTATCAATGCCTGTCTCCTAAACTCCAAAACTCCTTAGAACATAAAAATCCGTAGAATGAAAGAATTCCTGAGCGTGCTGCGGCGGTTCGTGCCGCCATATAAGAAATACCTGATGCTGTCGATCGTGTTCAACATCCTGTCGGCAGTACTGAATATCTTCTCCTTCGCCGCCCTCATACCCATCTTGCAGATCCTCTTCCAGACGAGCGACGCCAAGGCGGCAACGAGCCTGATGGCATGGGACTGGGGCAACATCCAGGAGGTGCTGATGAACAACATGAACTACCACGTGAACGGGCTCATCGCCGAATGGGGCCAGACGACGACACTGCTGCTGATAGGTTTGTTCCTGGCCGTGATGACCTTCCTGAAGACAGGCGTCTATTACCTCGCCGCCATCAGCATACTGCCCATCCGCACCGGCGTGGTGAGAGACATGCGCAACCAACTCTACCGTAAGATCACCTCACTGCCCATGGGCTTCTTCAACGAGGAGCGCAAGGGCGACATCATCGCCCGTATGAGTGGTGACGTGGATGAGGTGGAGCACTCTATCATGGCCTCGCTCGAGATGATGTTCAAGAACCCCATCCTGATCATCAGTTACTTCGCCGCCCTGCTCTTCATCTCGTGGCAACTGACGCTCTTCACCCTGACCATCGTACCCATCATGGGATGGTTCATGGGCTTCGTCGGGCGCAAACTGAAACAGGAGTCGATCAAGGCGCAGGCCCTATGGAGCGACACGATGAGCCAGGTGGAGGAGACCCTCGGCGGCCTGCGCATCATCAAGGCTTTCATAGCCGAAGAGAAGATGAACCGCCGCTTCGACACGGTGAACACCGCCTACCGCACAAACCTGATGCGGGTGCTGTCGCGACAGGTGCTGGCCCACCCCATGAGTGAATTCCTGGGAACGATCATGATCGTGATCGTGCTGTGGTTCGGCGGCGTGCTCGTACTCAACAACCACTCCCTCTCCGGACCTATCTTCATCTATTATCTGGTGATGCTCTACTCCATCATCAACCCCCTGAAGGACTTTTCGAAGGCAGGCTACAGCATCCCCAAGGGCTTGGCCTCAATGGAGCGCATCGACAAGATACTGCAGGCAGAGAACACCATCAAGGAGGCAGCGCAGCCCAGGCATATCGCCACCTTCGAGCACCAGATAGAGTTCCGCCATGTGTGGTTCGCCTATGGCGACAAATGGGTGCTGAAGGACATCAACCTCACGATTCCCAAGGGCAAGACCATCGCCCTGGTGGGACAGTCGGGCTCGGGCAAGTCGACCCTCGTAGACCTGATACCGCGCTACTACGATGCGCAGCAGGGTGAGGTGCTCATCGACGGCATCAACGTAAAGGACCTCGGCATCCACGACCTGCGCCAACTGATCGGTAACGTGAATCAGGAGGCCATCCTCTTCAACGACACCTTCCGCAACAACATCTCCTTCGGTGTGGACAATGCCACCCAGGAACAGATAGAAGAAGCCGCCAGGATAGCCAACGCCTACGACTTCATCACCGCCTCGGAGCAAGGCTTCGACACCAGCATCGGCGACCGCGGCGGCCGACTCAGCGGCGGCCAGCGCCAGCGCGTGTCGATCGCACGGGCCATCCTGAAGAACCCGCCGATCCTGATACTCGACGAGGCCACCTCTGCCCTCGACACAGAGAGCGAGCGCCTGGTGCAGGATGCCCTCGAACGGCTGATGAAGACCCGCACCACCGTGGCCATCGCCCACAGGCTGAGTACAATTAAGAACGCCGACGAGATCTGCGTGCTGCACGAGGGAGAGATCGTGGAGCGCGGCACCCACGAGGCACTGCTCAGCATAGACGGATACTATAAGAAGTTGCACGACATGCAGCAGGTCTGAGGCATGTTTAGTCTAAGGATTTTTAAGTCTAAGGAGAAAAGGAGTTCCTAAAGGAATGAGAGAGAGATTGCTATTTCTACTAAAGACATATCTGTGGACAGTGGTCGTGTTCGTCACCGCCAAGGTTGTGTTTATGCTCTGCTGCCACGAGGCCACGTCCGTGCTGACAGTCGCCGACATGAAAGACGTGATAGTGCACGGACTGACACTCGACCTCTCCACGGCCCTCTACTTCGTGAGCGTGCCCTTCCTGACAGCGGCCGTCAGCGTGTGGTGGAAGCGGGAAGCGGTGCTGACAGCCGTCCTGCGCGGCTATTTCGTACTCATCAGCATCGCCTTCGCCCTGGCCTTTGTGACAGACACGAGTCTCTATCCCTTCTGGCACTATAAACTCGACGCCACCTGTCTGCAGTATCTCGACACCCCTGGCGACGCGGCGGCCAGCGTGAGCGCAGGCTATCTGCTGGGGCGCCTGGCGGCACTCGTCGCCGTGGCAGCAGCCATCTTCATGGGCTATCACAAAGCCATGACGCAGAAAGGAGGCATCAGCAACAGACCGAATTCGGCGGTTTTGGTGACCACATTCGGCGATTTTGGCGACCACATTCGGCGATTTTGGTCGAACGGGACCTATCGGCGACTCACGCAGACGGCGGGCTTCATCCTCCTCGTGCCGCTCATGGTCATAGGCATCCGGGGCGGCCTGGACGAATCGACGACGAACGTAGGACAGGTGTACTACTCGCAGAACCAGTTCCTGAACCACTCGGCCGTCAATCCCGTGTTCAGTTTCCTGGCCTCGTTCGAGAACACCGCCAACGATGCAAAGGGCTACGCCTTCTACAGCCAGGCGGAGATGGAACAGATGACACGCGGGCTCTACGACAGCGGGACGGTGGCTGGCGACACCCTGCTGAATACCCGTCGCCCCAACGTGGTGGTCATCTTGCTGGAGAGTTGCGGCAGCATGTTCCTCGACGTGATGCCCCATCTGCGCCAGGCCGCCGCTGAAGGCATCGACTTCACGAACTGCTACGGCAACAGTTACCGTACGGACCGCGGGACGGTTTGCGCCCTGAGCGGCTACATGTCGTTCCCCACCATGTCGGTGATGAAGATGTCGAACAAGGTGGGCAGCCTGCCCAGCATCGCCCGCAGCCTGAAGCGCGAGGGTTACAGCACCGACTACCTCTATGGCGGCGACATCAATTTCACGAAGATGAAGGGCTACCTGATCAGCACCGGCTTCGAGCGGCTGCACTGGAAACAGGACTATACGCAGGAGGAGCAGGCCACCTCGAAGTGGGGCGTGCGCGACGACATCACCTTCAGGACATTGAGCAAACTGGTGCGCCAGCACGACGACGGCAAGCCCTTCCTGATAGGCTACTCCACGTTGAGCAGTCACGAGCCCTGGGATGTGCCCGTGAGCAAGTACAAGGAGAGACAGTACAACGGCTTCTCGTATGTCGACGACTGCATCGGCACCTTCCTCAACGACATGAAGCAGTCGGCACTCTGGGACAACCTGCTCATCGTGTTCATGCCCGACCACAGCAGCGACTTCAATGAGTACACCGAGCAGCACCCCGACCGCAACCGCATCCCGATGATCTGGACGGGGGGCGCCGTAAGAGGCCCCAGGAAGCTGGAGCAGATATGCAACCAGAGCGACTTCGCCGCCACCCTGCTGGGACAGATGGGACTGAGCCACGCCGACTTCCGCTTCAGCCGCGACGTGACCAGCCGCGACTATCGTTATCCCTTTGCCATCCACATGTTCAACAACGGTGTGTCGATGGTAGACAGCACAGGCTTCATGCTCTACGACCTGACGACAGAGTGCATCACCGTGAAGACCTCGCCAGACGCAGAGCGCATGGCCCGCACCGCCAAGGGCATCCTGCAGATGGCCTCTGACGACCTGCTCAGGCTCGGTGAGAAACAATAACACGCATCATGATGAAAACAAAGACAATCATTCCATACCTCCAGCCGCTGGCAACGGTGCTGTGCAACCTGTTGCTGGCCTATGTCGTGTATTTCATAGCTCGACTGGTGTTCCTCGTAACGAACTACAACTTCTTTGAAGGGCATCTGGCATGGCCCCACCTAATGGAGATGCTGGGAGGCGGTCTGGTGTTCGACACGGCTGCCATCCTCGTGACCAACAGCCTCTATATCGCCATCCTGCTACTGACGCCCTGGCGCAGACTGGCCCGGTGGGTCTATGTCGTCGTCAACGCAGTGGCCCTGGCCATCAACCTGGCCGACTGCGTGTACTTCCGTTTCACCATGCGCCGCACCACGACCACCGTCTTCGGAGAGTTCCGTAACGAGAACAACCTGACGGGAGTCATCGGCACCGAGATGGTGAACCACTGGTATCTTGTGCTGTTGTTCGCCTGCCTGGTGTACGCCATGTGGAAGTTGTACAGGTCGCCAGGCAAGGCCGTCCCCGTAGGCAAATGGTGGGTGTGGTATCCCTCGCAGGTGTTGCTGCTGGCAGCCCTCGCCCCCTTCGTGGTGGCAGGCATCCGCGGCGGCTTCACCACTGCCGTCAGGCCCATCACCATCTCGAATGCCAACCAGTACGTGGACCGTCCCATCGAGGCGGCCCTGGTGCTGAACACGCCCTTCTCGATCTACCGCACCATTGGCAAGGACGTGTTTGTGGTGCCAGCCTATTTCAGCGACCCGAATGAGATGGAGGCGGTCTATTCTCCTGTACATGCCGGTATTACCAGTTCGGATAGTCTGACTAATTCGACTCGTCCAACTGGCCTTATCAAGAAGAACGTGGTGATTCTCATCGTCGAGAGTTTCGGGCGGGAGTATATCGGCAGTCTGAACAAGCCCCTCGAACAGGGACAGTATAAGGGCTACACCCCCTGCGTCGACTCCATCGTGGCGAGGAGCGTCACCTTCAGCCATACCTACTGCAACGGACGGAAGTCGATCGACGGCATGCCCAGCATCCTCTCGTCGATACCCATGTTCGTGGAGCCCTTCTTCCTGACACCGGCCTCGATGAACCACGTGAGCGGCATCGCCTCCATTCTCGCCGCCGAGGGCTATCAGACGGCCTTCTTCCATGGTGCTCAGCGCGGCTCGATGGGGTTCCAGGCCTTCTCAAGGGCAACGGGTTTCCAAGAATACTATGGCCGTGAGGACTACAATGCCGATGCCCGCTTTGGTGGCGACGACGACTTCGACGGCATGTGGGCCATCTGGGACGAGCCCTTCCTGCAGTACTACGCCACGAAGATGTCGGAGATGAAGGAGCCCTTCATGACCGCCGTCTTCACCGCCTCGAGCCATCATCCCTATCAGATCCCTGAGAAATACAAAGACGTATATCCCGAGGAGGGCATTGAGATACACAAGTGCATCCGCTATACCGACATGGCGATCGGGAAATTCTTCGAGAAGGCGAGCCACGAGCCTTGGTTCAGGAACACCATCTTCGTGCTCACCAGCGACCATACGAACCAGAGCGACCACGCCTTCTACCAGACCGACATCGGCGGCTTCTGCTCACCTATTATAATATATGAGCCAGGCAATCAGGAGCGACAGCCCGAAATGCAAGACAAGATAGCCCAGCAGATAGACATCCTGCCCACGGTATTAGGCATGCTGGGTTATCAGAAGCCCTATTTCGCCTTCGGCATCGACGTGCTGAACACCCCTGCCGAGGACACCTGGGCCGTGAACTACCTGAACGGCATCTACCAGTACGTGAAGCATGGCCACGTGCTACAGTTCGACGGTCAGCAGACCAAGGCCGTCTACGCCCTCAGCGACTCGCTGATGCAGCACAACCTGAAAGGAAAGGTGACTCAGCAGCCGCAGATGGAAAAAGAACTCAAGGCCATCATCCAACAGTATATGGAGCGCATGACGCAAGACCGCCTCATGCCTACAACCCCCAAATAGCACCCTGTATGACAAAAGTTCTCGTCATTCACGCCAAGCACCTCACAGAGAGACTGGCACACATGGAACGGCAACTGCGCCACTGGCCCGACAACGTGGAGTACATCCTCGAGGCAGACAAAGACGAACTCACGGACGACCTAATAGACCACTATTTCGTGCCCGGCTGTGAAATCTACAACAAGTCGGGGGCTACCAGTTGTGCCGTGAAGCATCTTAAAGCCTGCGAGTACATCGCAGACCACCAGTTGGAAGGAGCACTGGTACTAGAAGACGACATCGTGCTGCATCCCCGGTTCAGGCAGGATTTCGAGGCGACCCTGGCGGAATACCGGCTCCACTATAAGGGGAAGCCCGTCATGATCTCCTACGAAGACTCATCGCTGCAGTTCATCCCCCGTTCCCAGAGGGTGAAGGGCCAGTGGCTCTACGAGGCGCCCCAGGGCAGGGTACGGTTCAACGGGGCCTTGTTCATAAGCCTCGAGGCAGCGCGTGCCGTCGTCAAGGATGTCGAGGTCAACAGATGCGACATCGCCGTCGACCATTATTATATGCATCTCTACGGCAAGGGACTCATACAGTTTCTCTGGTGCGAGCCATGCCTGGCCACCCAGGGCAGCTTCAGCGGCACCTTTGTCTCCTCGATGGGACAGATACGCTCGCTGGAAGGCCTGCGCTGGAAACTGAAATATGTCTATAAACGACTGATCTATTGGTTCAGATAGGCGCTTATAGAATGTGCCGGAACAGTTCGTCGAAGTGTCCGAACGACGCTTCCGTCAGTGGTGCCTCACCATCCTTGATCCAATAGAGTGGCGTGTCGTGATACATCGAGGCCGTCAGCGAGAACGTGCTGGGCGGGCCTATCAGGTAGTCGCATGCAGAGAGAACGTACAGGTCTTCAGCAGCATTTCCCTTGGGAAAGACCACCTGGATGTCACTGAACTCCCTGCGATACCGCTCCTTGTCGAGCGAAGGGTCGTTGCCGCAGATGTAGACGGTGGTGTTGGGATGGAAGGTGAGAAACGTTCGGATAAGGCGGATAAACACCTCGTCTGAGAAGAGATACTTCCCATCGTACCAGGTGGCATAGTCGCCACGACGGATATGGACACCCAGACGACAGGAGTCCTTTGTGGCAGCAGCCAACAGAGGCTGGCATGCCTTCACCACCGCCTCCTTGAAGGCAAAGAGGTCGATAATCTCCTGCTTATACTTCAAGAACAGGTCGTACCACCGTGCCTCCCACCCCACGACTGCGATGTGCTTAAACTTCAGCATCTTCTCCTCCTGCTCGCTGATGTCGACTCCGGGCTCATTGAACTCCAGCGTGGGGATCATGCCCCATTTGGCCGCATATTTGGCAATGGTGTAGCGCAGGAAGTTATGGTTTGGCGTGTCGCAGATATGGAAGTACTGGAACTTATAGGCAAAGCGCATCGACATCGTCTGCCGCCCGTGCTCCCTACCCCAGGCATAGAAGTGTCCGTACTGCAGGATGTTATTACACATCCATCCCGATCCTTTTACATATATCATAGTCTTCTTTTTTTGTTTATTCCTTTCCATCGCGAGGCACCACCTTGCCGCCAACCACCTCAAAGCGCTCATTGAACTCCTCACGTGTCCGCTTCCATCGGTTATGGCTCCACAGCCACAGTTCCGGCTGACGGCGGATGCTCGCCTCAAGCATCTGGTGATAGATGTCGGTGGCCTCATACTCCTTCAACGTCTCAGGCTTGCGGGTGATCAGTCTGAACTCCGCCTCGTAATAGCCTCGCTTCCTCTGAGAGATCTCCAGGAAGAAGATGGCCTGACGGTTCTTGACGGCAATGCGCTCTGTGCCCGTCATCACGGGAGTGTCGTGGTTCAGGAACCAGCACCAGTGGTGTATATTGTTCCAGTGAGGCACCTGATCACCCAGATAACCTATCACCGTGGGTTGCTGCTTCCGCTTGTACTCAATGGTCTTGCGGAGGATGTCTACCAGGGGTATGCACTCTGCCCCCCAGCGCTCACGCAGTCGGAGGAAGAGCTTGTCGAAAGCCTCGTTCTCAAGAGCGTGATACAGTTGGCCGCAGTGGGCCTTATCCGACACCCAGAGGGGCAGGGAGGTGACCCACTCCCAGTTGAAGAAATGCCCTAAGTAGACGGCACACGACTGTCCGCTGGAAACACACTCGTTCACAACCTCCGTGCCCTTGAACACCAGATGGCGGCGCATCTGCCCCTCCGTCATCGTCCGCATCTTCACGGCCTCCACGAAATAGTCGCACAGACGATGGTAGAACTTCCGTTCTATCTCACGGATCTCCGCCTCTGACTTCTCAGGAAACGAGGAGGTAAGATTCCCTCTCACCACCTTCACCCTGTAGCCTATCAGACGATAGATCACGAGGTAGACGAAGTCGCTGAACAGGTAATGTACCCAGAATGGTAGCAGCGAGAGCAGATACCAAAGGACAGACACCAGACAGTAGACGACCTTATTCTTCATAAACAGCCTTTATCAATTTATAAAAATGTGCGTAGTTCAGATGGTCGTCGAAGTCGGCCTTCGCCTGGAGTCCCAGACGCTGGCGCAAGGCGCCATCCTCCACCATACGTGCCATCGCCTCGGCCAGGGTCCTGGCATCGCCAGGAGGCACCAGCAGGCCGTTCTGCCCATGCACCACATACTCACGCTGTCCGCCATTGTCTGTGACGACCACGGGGCGCCCCTGAGACATATACTCCTGAGGCGAGAGCGGACAGCCTTCCTGAACAGTGGAAGCCAGGATTCCGAAGTCGGCAGCAGCGACGTACGGCAACACGGGATGCACGAAACCCGCGAAGACCACCTTGTCAGAGATGCCTTTTTCCACAACAACTTGTTTCAGATGGGCCGTATAATCCTCGCTGCCACGCCCCACGAGGACCAGGCGGAAAGGCTTGTCTTTCATCATAGTGGCTGCATCCAGCAGCACGTCGAGACCCTTTTCCGGATCCAGTCGGCCATGGAACATGCCTACGACACAATGTTCTGGAATCTTATACTCCGCCCTGAGGTCAACAACACTCACCCGCTCAGGCACCACAATACTCGTATGCACAATGCTTATTTTGGCCTCATCCATCGCAGGATGGGTGCTGAGGAATGCCGACCTGGACAGTTCTGAATCGAAGACCAGACGGTCCAGATGGCGATAGAGCCAACGATAGAGCAGGCCGTTCTTACCCTTACGGGTGAGATGGCGGCACATCACCACCCTCACCTGCTCCTGACCCGACAGGCAGCGGGCATAACAGGCCGTAAAGGCATCCTTGAAGTTATGGGCATGAATGGTGCAGGCGCCGGCCTGGCTGATAACCTTAGACATCTGGAAGGCACTGCGCACATCAAGAGCACCGCCCAAAGCCAGGGGCAACACCCGCATGCCGGCAGCCTCATACCTCCTGACGATAGCCTCGACAGGCTTGCAGAAGATGGCGACCTCGATACCGTCTGCCAGCTGGCGCTGACTCAGGTCGTAGACGTACTGTTCTCCGCCGCCCCACTCCTTGTTAGATACGATATGGAATATCTTCATGTTGCAAAAGTACAAAAAAAGCCACAGATTACACATATTTTCACCGAAATAATTAATAATCTGAGGTTTTATGCGTAATCTGTGGCCAAAAATGCGTATCTTTGCAACGGAATTATGGCATCATACGATATAGAAACACTCCATCAGCATATTCTGCAGATCCTTCTGTCTGTAGACCGTGTCTGTAGAGAGCACGACATCAGATACTACTGCTGGGCGGGCACCATGCTGGGCGCCGTGCGGCATAAGGGCTTCATCCCCTGGGACGACGACATGGACATCTGCATGCCCCGTCCTGACTACGACCGTTTCATGACCCACGCCCACGAGTGGCTGCCACAACCGCTCGAAGCACTGTGCATCGAGACGTCGCCCACCTATCCTGGCGGCTTCGGGAAAATTGTCGACAGCAGCACCACCCTGATTGAGCGTGCCCATAGCGACTATGTCGCAGGCATCTATATCGACGTGTTCCCCATCGACGGCATCTCCAGATCCCGCATGGCACAGAAACTGGCGGTGGCACGTTACAAGGCACTCGACAAACTGCTCTATTTCCTGCATCGCGACCCCTATAAGCACGGCCGCGGGCCCAGCGCCTGGCCTGTGCTGCTGATTCAGCGCTGCTTCTCCCACGAATGGGCAAGGCGTCAGCTGCGGGCAGCCTATCTGGCATACGACTATGACAAGTCGGACCTGGTGCTCGACTATGACGACGGGGTGCAAGGTGTGATTCCTAAATCCATGTTGGGCACGCCACAGCCTGTGGAGTTTGAAGGTCATACGGTGATGGGGGTGGAGCATGCCGACGAGTACCTGCGCCAGAAATATGGTGACTACATGGTGATCCCTCCCCACGACAACCAGCGGCAGCACAACTTCTTCTATCTGGATTATAACCTGCCTTATCGCGAATATAAGGATCAGCGCGCTTTCGTCAACAGTAAACTATAAACTGTAAACTATCCTCGATAGCGCTTCTCGATGATCTTGGCTACTAAGATGAATTGGTACACAGCATGCATCCCCGAGCGTATCAGCCCCCGGATGCCCATGCGGAAACTGCCGTCCATCACATAACTCTTGAAGAATCGCCATAGAGGACGCCAGAAAAGAGCAAAGACACCATACTGCTTTTTATCAGTCTCATTATCCGTATAGACATTCATTTTAGCGATATATTCATGCATCGTCTCGTCCATCAGATGCAGCAGCCGTGCCTCCTTACAGGCTTTCAGCTTGTCTACACGCCCTGGCACCTTGGGAAGGGAATGAATATAAGGCGGCCATTCTGTACCCTCACGGACGAGGAAGCGCAACTGATAATCGTAATGGAAATCGCGCACAAACATGCTCATAAACATATTCTGGCGAGGAATATAATAGCCAGCCGCACAGTCAGACCGACTGATGAGGTCATAGAGCACCTGCCGCAGTTCTGGAGTAACAATCTCGTCGGCATCGACGACAAGTACCCAGGGATTGGAGGCCGACTGGATGGCAAAGGTACGAGCAGGTTCGCAGCAGGTATGACCGCCCTTGGGGAAGGTCACCACCTTGCAACCGTATTGCTCAGCGATCTTCACCGTATCATCCGTACTCTCCATATCGCACACCACCACCTCGTCGAAGCCTTTCACAGACTCCAGCACCTTCTGCAAATGCTGACGGGCATTGTAGGTATTGATGACGACGGATATCCTTGACTCTTCACTCATTGCGATGCAAAGATACGAAAAAAGGCTGAGTGACAGTAAATTTTTCACGATTCACTATTCACTATTCACTTTTTTTAGTATCTTTGTAGCCGAAAAGTACAGATATAGAAGGAAAGTGGGAAACAGAATGCTGAAGCGCGAGACGGTCGGAGAGATCATTCGGTTTGCTGTCGTTGGTACGATATCAACCGTCATGAACTATGTCATCTACTGGATCCTGCAACACTGGATCAATGTCAACGTGGCCTATACCATCGGCTACGTGCTCAGCTTCTTTGTCAACTACTGGCTGTCGGCCCACTTCACCTTCCACGAGCAGACCTCTGCGAAAAACGGTATCGGCTTCGGCGGAGCGCATCTCTTCAACTACTGCCTCCACATCGTGCTGCTCAACTTCTTCCTCTGGCTGGGATTCAGTCAGGAGTTGGCGCCCCTGGGGGTCTATGCCATCGCCGTGCCCACCAACTTCATCGTCGTCCGTTTCGTCTTTAAACACTTCCATCGCCCATGAATGACTCCATTATCGTCGGCTTCGACGCCAAGCGCATCGTGCGCAACAATACAGGCTTAGGCAGTTATGGCCGTACCTTAGTCCGCGACCTCGCCTACCAGCCCGACACCCTGAGGCTGCGCCTCTATGCCCCAGACGAGGGGCGCGACAGTCTGCGCTCCCAGGTCGAGGGACTGCCCAGGGTCAGTCTGTGCTATCCTAAGGAGTCTTCCTTCCTGCCATTCGACAAGGCACTGTGGCGCGACCACGGCATCGTGAAAGACCTGATAAAAGACAAGGTCCAGGTGTTCCACGGTCTCAGTGGCGAGCTGCCTCGGGGCATCCGCAAGAGCGGCATCCGCAGCGTGGTCACCATCCACGACCTGATCTTCCTGCGCCACCCCGAGTTCTATCCGTGGATCGACACGAAGATCTATGCCTGGAAATTCCGTCGCACGCTGAAGGAGGCTGACCACATCATCGCCATCAGCGAGTGCACCAGGCGCGACGTGCTGGAGTACGGCCAGGTCGACCCCTCACGCGTCAGCGTCATCTACCAGAGTTGTGCCCCCAGGTTCACCACCAGGCCTACCCCCGTCGAGCAGGAGCAGACACGCCTCAAGTATGGCCTTCCCAAGCGCTTCATCCTCAACGTCGGCACCATCGAGCAGCGTAAGAACATTCTCCTGGCCGTCAAGGCGCTCGAGATGCTGCCTTCCGACGTGTCGCTGGTCATCGTCGGGCATCAGACGACTTACACCAACCAGGTTCTCCAATATGTCAGCTCACACAGCCTACAGCGACGGGTTTTCATGCTCCACGACGTGCCCGATGCCGACCTGCCCGCGCTGTATGCCCAGGCAGAGGTGTTCGTCTATCCGTCTGTCTACGAGGGCTTCGGTATCCCCATCATCGAGGCCGTCAGTTGCGGACTGCCCGTGGTGGGCTGTACGGGTTCCTGTCTGGAAGAGGCGGGCGGGCCCGACTGTCTGTACGTCGACCCCAGCGACCCCGAGGCTTTGGCCAGCGCCATCCGTCAGTCGCTGCGAGGAGCAGAGGGCCGGGAGGAACGCATCCAGCGCAGCCAGACCTATATCCGCCGTTTCCAGGGCGAAGGTGTGGCCAACCAGGTCGCTGCCATCTATCGTCAACTTCTCTCACATCACCCATCGCAACTGTAGGTCGAGGTCTGTGAGTGATGAGCCGTCGACTTGCTGATAGCTGCTGCCTATGGTATGCCGGTCATAGTATTTAGTGCTGCCAGTCTTCACCGTCAGCATAAGATTCTTAAGGACTTGTGCCCTCAGCATGAGCCAATAGCGAAGGCCCTCGCCATAGAACTGCATCGAGGAATAGGTGTAAAGGGGACTGCTTTCATATAGATACACCCTGCTGTCATAACTGTCTGTGCGGAAATAGCCCAGACCTGCATTCAGTCGCAGCCAGCGATGGATGTAGGCCACTGTGCCACTCACCATCCCGCCCCACTCGCCTTCCGTCCATCCGCCGTCAACCTGCAGGCGACCGCCCAGACCTTGCTCACGGGTATAGCCGACAGCAAGTCGGGCACGATGGTCGGGATGGGTCTCGAGGTGCTTCTTGTCTTCGCCGTCCTTCTGTCGCAGTCTGAAGCGGTATCGCCCGCTGACGGTCCAGTTCTGCTTCTGCCAGGTGCCCTGCACCAGGTTGTCCCAGGTGTATGACGACTGCGACACCTGATAGCGGGCCCAGGCGAAATAGGCATAGTCTGTATAGGCCGACAACTGCAAGGCCAGAGAGGGTTTCCAAGAGAGTCCGAGGTAGATGCCGCTCTCGTTCCGCACGCTGCCGCCATCACTGTAACTCTGGGCGTCGAGCGAGGAATAGCGGTAGGAATAGAAGCGCTGGAGAGCCATCATACTGACAACATCCGACAGGCGTATACTGGCTGTATTGATGGTGGCCAGATGCCCCTGTTTGTCGATGGCCGTCTCACCGTTGACGGCCAGACGAGGACTGGCATAGCCATAGTCGAGGCTCATATTCACGAAGTCACTGCCTTGGGGATAGTGCTGACGGTACAGGGTATTCGTGTTAGGATGGAGGGGTCTGTCCAGATGGGTGTACAGTCCGTTGAGGCCGAGGTGGAAGCCGCCTGGGGCATAGCGCAGACAGCCACCGGTCTTCAGGACATGCAGGTTGTGCTTTTTCGCCATCTCCGCTGTCGTGCGATGGTAGCCTGTCGTCAGGATGGTGGCAACGGTGGCGTCTTTGTTCAGGGTAGCGTCCGTGGGTTTGTAGGATGCGAAGGCCGTCAACTTGAGATCTTTACCCATATCGACAGTAGCACCTGCCCCCAGTAGGGAGCCGTCCGTACGTGAGGAGTGGGCACGGAGGGTATAGGTAGGACGGCCAAGGTTCTGCAGCAGCATCATCTTTCCCAAAGCAAAACTGTTGTTCATCACCAAACCCATGCCCATCGACACACGGTAGTTGCCCACGACCAGCGACTCTATCCGTCCCAGATTGCGCAGTTGCAGATAGAGGGAATAATAGTCATAGCCCATCTTGTTCTTGTTGGCGAAGAAAGGCTCTCCTGCATCCTGCGACCCCACCATGCCGAGCTTCACCTGATCACCATAGGCAAACTGGTAGCGCAGCCAGTGACGGTACTTCGGACCTAAGTAGCCTTCCCGGTCTCCCCTCCGCTCATAGAAGGGCACTCTGCCGTATGCCATCAACTCGCCCTTCCCGTACCTTGCCACATCCTTGAGCCTGGGCAGCGGTTCGGGCTTCTCACCACCTATATATATGAAATAGGTGAGCAGCCGCCGCTGGACATAGTCGAGGCTGCGGATCATCTGCAACTCACCGAGCGACTCCATCCGTCCGTAGCGCCACAGGTACTCCACGATGCCCTCTATCTGCTGGGCGGAGAGGAAGGGCAACTCCTCCAACTGCTCACGCGTCACACTGTTGATGTCCAGGGGATGCTGCTCCAACTCGCATAACAACTCATACGTCTGTTCCCACGATGCCGAGGCCATGTCCTCCTGCGTCATCACTTCATTCAGATACTGTTCCCAAGGTCGTTGCGCCTGAGTTTCAACAGCCTGGGCCATACACACTAAAAGGCATACGATTTGTGTCTTCATAATCCTTCGTTTTAAGTTTAACGCTGCAAAGATAGTGTGTTTTCTTGAAACCACCAAACTTTATAGCAACAAAAACGACGAAAAGATGCACCCCCCTCAGCATCGCCCCAGGGATGCAAAGATTATGATAATTTTCGGAATTAATGCTAAAAAAAGACATTTTCTTTCTTTGTTGTGGAATAATAGGCGTACTTTTGCAGGCGATATGCGACGGATCGTGACAATGATACTGGCCGCGGCGATGTGTCAGCAGGTGCTGGCGCAGGAGCAGCGGATGACTGCCGAGCAGGTGCTGGCGGAGATGGACTCGCCTACGTTCGTGCCGACGGTGAAGGTGGGCAAGGTGCTCCACGAGGGCGACAGTATCCAGTATATGGAGATGAACAACGTGTACGTGTATCCCCAACTGACCTTCAAGAACAAGCGTCAGGCGGAAAGTTACATGCGGCTGGTGAAGAACGTGAAGAAGGTGCTGCCCATCGCCAAGGAGGCCAGACAGATACTCATCGAGACGACGGAGGTGTTGGAGTCACTGCCCAGCGAAAAGGCAAAGGAGGAACACATCAAGCGCGTGGAAGACGATATCTTCAAGACCTACAAGCCGAAGATGAAGAAACTGACCTACTCACAAGGGAAACTGCTCATAAAACTCATCGACAGGGAGTGCCACTCGTCGAGCTACGACATGATCAAGGCCTTCATGGGGCCCATCCGCGCCGGCTTCTGGCAGGTGTTCGCCTGGGGCTTCGGGGCCTCGCTGAAGAAGGGCTACGATGCCGATGGCGTGGACAGGCTCACCGAGCGTGTCGTGCTGATGGTGGAGGCGGGGCAGATTTAGTCTACGGTAAACTGAAAAAACTTACTCTGAGAACAGCACTTGTATCAAGGTCTGGCCAACAGCCTTAAGCGTGTTGCGGTCGATGTGGTCCATATCGTCGTTAACGGTGTGCCAGACGGGACCGAAGGAACTCTGCGCGCAATCGGGATAGTATGGAATGATGTCGATGCAGGGAATCTTCGCCACGCGGTTTACGGGCAGATGGTCGTCAGTGATGCCTACCCCCTCGCGCTGAGGGAAGAAACTGCCATAGCCCACCGTCTGCGAGGCCCGCCACACACGGTCGACGACACTGCGGGCATAGTGGAGCGAGAGTTGCTCCTGATAGAACTGTGCCCCCTGGCCGCCCACCATGTCGAGCAGGATGCCGTAGCGGGCCTTATAGCCGTCGACATGCGGGTTGGCAGCCCAGTACTGGGCTCCAAGCGCCCAGGAGTCGCCAGGATCGTCTGTTGTCTCCCACTGCGGGAATCCCCAGTCTTCAGCATCGAAACAGATGAAGTCGACACCGAGGTTCTTGTTTACGGTTGATGTCTGTAAACTGTCCGCCCGAACTTGTTCGCTTTCATCAGAAAGAACTGCAGACTGTAAACTTAACAGTCGGGCGATCTCGAGCAGGACGGCCACCCCCGAGGCACCATCGTTGGCAGCCATGACAGGCTTGTGCCAGTTGGCCTCGTCGGGGTCGTTGTCAGCCCAGGGACGACTGTCCCAATGGGCACAGAGCAGAATACGGTCTGTGAGTTCCGGACGGTAACTGGCGATGATGTTCGTCGAACGGAGCATCGTGCCGTCATAGCCCTTAAGCAGGGTGTTCTGGGGCGTGACGGTGAGTCCGAAGCTGCGGAACTTCCCCATGATCCACTGTCCACAGGCATCGTGCGCCTGACTGTTCATCGTACGAGGGCCAAAGGCACACTGCTGCTCGCAATAACTGTACGCGCTGTCGGCACTGAAGGCCGGTCCTACGGGCTGTGCTGCCACTGGGTCGCTCGTCGCTGCCTGCTTGCGAAGGCCGCAGGAGGTGGTTGTAAAGAGGAATGGGGAAAGAGGAATGAGGAAAGAGAATACTCTTAACGTTGATAACGTCCTCCTATATATGTCGTTTATCTTAGTAATCATCTGTAAACTGTAAACCGTAAACTGTAAACAAAAAGAACACTACCTTCTTTGCGCCTCTGCCATCACCCGCAGGAAGTTGCCGCCCCAGATCTTCTGGATATCTTCTTCACTGTAACGGCGCGCCAGCAACTGACGGGTGAAGTTGATGAGTTCTGAGGCATTGGCAAGGCCGGGTACGCCGCCATCACCGTCGAAGTCCGTCCCCAGTCCCACGTGGTCGATACCCATCACGTCGATGGCATGCTCCAGATGCTCGATGACATCACGGATGGTAGCCTCACCATCCTTGCGCAGAAAGCCGTTGTAGATGGTGGTCTGCGCCACACCACCCTTGGCAGCGAGCGCCCGCATCTGGTCGTCGGTGAGGTTACGCGGATGGTCGCAGAGGGCACGGGCGGAGGAGTGGCTGCACACGATGGGCTTGGCGCTGATGTCGAGGGCGTCGTAGAAGCTCTTCTCGCCAGCATGGCTCATGTCGACGAGGATGCCCAGGCGGTTCATCTCGCGGATCACCTGCTCGCCAAAGGCGCTGACGCCTCCGTGGGTCTGGTTGCTGCGCGAGGCGGAGTCGCAGATGTCGTTGTCGCCGTTATGACAGAGGGTCATATATACGATGCCGCGCTCAGCGAAGTGCTGCAGGTTCTCGATCTTACCGTCGAGGGCGATGCCGTTCTCGATGCCGATCATGATCGACTTGCGCCCAGCCCGCTTGTTCTCCCAGAGTTCGTCAGGGGTACGGGCCAGACTGAGGTAGCGGTTGTTCTTGCTCACGATCTTCTCTATCTGGTCGAAGATATTGTCGGCAAAGGCCGTTGGCTGTTCCGTAGGCTGCGGCAGGTAGGCCACCATGATGGTTGCGTCGAGCCGTCCCTCCGTCATCTTATGCAGATCGGTGAGGATGCGCGGGTCACGATGGTCGAAGCGCACGCCCTGCGGGAAGAACATCGGGGTGTCGCAGTGAGTGTCGAGCGAGAGGATGCGGTCGTGCAGGTCGTGGGCCTCACGATAGCTGATGGCCTCGCGCACGAGCCATTGGAAGAGCGGCAGTCCTGACTCCATACACTCCGGATGCCACTGTACGCCAATAATCGGTTTGAACTCGGTGCTCTCGATGGCCTCGATGATGCCGTCGGGGGCGGTGGCGACGACACGGAACTTCTGTCCCGGGTCGCTGACGGCCTGATGGTGGAAGGAGTTGACGGGAATACGAGGAGTGTGGAGTGAGAAGCGTGGAGTGAAATGTGACTTGTAGACGGAATAGAGGGTAGAGGCTGTGTCGAGCGTGACGGTGTGGGTAGGCTCGGAACGGTCGGCATCCTGGGAATGCTTCACATCTTGCACCTCCGCGCCATCGCGCCCCCGTACCTCCGAAATATCCTGCGCCACCTTTCCGCCCAGGGCCAAGGCCAGCGTCTGGATACCACGACAGATGCCGAGGATAGGTATCTGGCGGTTGTAAGCCAACTGTGCCATGAGCAGTTCGGCATTGTCACGCTCAGCGTTGATGCCATGAAGCAGGGGGGAGGGTTCTTCACCGGCCCACAGGGGATTGAAGTCGCCGCCGCCGCTGAGGATGAGGCCGTCGATACGGCCCAGCGTGTTGATGATCACATGACGGTCTGCCTCTGGGGGGATGATGACGGGCACACCGCCTGCCTCTACCACCGAGTCGTAATAGCCACGGCCCAACTTGCACGTCAGGTCTTCATAATTGCCCGTGATGCCGATAACGGGCATGGGCGTCGCCTCTGGGAAATGGGCGTAGATGCCCTCCAGCTGTCCTTGTAAGTCAAACTGTTTTTTCATCCCGGTATTACTCCTCCACATTAATGGGAATCTCCCGTTTCAGACTCTGCTCCAGCGAGATGAGCGTCTCGGTGGCCACCACGCCGTGGATGCTCTGCAACTTGCCGTTGAGCAGTTCCATCAGCTGCTCGTTGTCACGGGCATAGAGTTTCACGAGCATCGTGTAGGGCCCTGTGGTGAAATGACACTCCACCACCTCGGGGATATGCTTGAGGCACTCCACCACGTCTTTGTACATCGACCCCTTCTCGAGGTTGATGCCTACGTAGGTGCAGGTGCTGTAGCCCAGGCTCTTGGGGTTGACGTCGAAGCCGCTGCCCGTGATGACCTCGGCATCGATGAGATGCTGCACACGCTGGTGGATGGCAGCGCGCGACACATTACACTCCGCCGCCACGTCCTTGAAGGGGATACGCGCATTCTTCGACAGAATGCTCAGAATCTTCTTGTCTAAGAGATCTATTTTTTCCATTTTTCTGCTATTATGTTACATTTTGATAGCAAAAGTACTACTTTTTATTGAATAATGCAACATTTTAGGAGAAAAATTAAAAAAAGTGTGCCACTTTCGTGACACACTTGCTTATTTCTTCACGATTTCGACCAATTCGACGTCGAAGATCAGTGTACTATAGGGTTTGATCTGTCCCTGGTCGCGGTCGCCATAGGCGAGGTCGCTGGGGATGAACAGGCGCCACTTCGAACCCACGGGCATCATCGTCAGCGCCTCCGTCCAGCCCTTGATCACCTGCTGGGGCGTGAACTCTGCCGGCTCACTGCCATGACGGGCGGAAGCGTCGAACACGGTGCCGTCGATCAGGCGGCCCTCGTAGTTCACCTTCACCTTGTCGGTAGCCTGGGGCACCTCTCCCTCACCCTTCACGAGCACCTGATACTGCAGGCCGCTGGGCAGGGTGACCACACTGTCGCGCTTGGCATTCTCTTCGAGGAACTTACGGCCTGCGTCGCGGTTAGGCCCATAGAGCTTCTCCTGCTTGGCAGCCATGTCGGCCTCGTGCTTCTGACGGAAGTATGTCTCTGCGGCAGCCTGGGTGAAGACGGTGGAGTCGGCCTCCAGGGCATCCTCGAAACCACGATAGAGCAGGGCTGCCACGATAGAGTCGGGCGAGTCGGTAAAGTCGGAGGTCATGCCGGGCAACATACGGTCGCGCACCTGTCCGGCAATCTCCATACCTGCGGCGTAGGCCTTCATCTTCGGGTCAGTGCCAGCCTTGACGGCCTCCCTGAAGCCACGGATGAAGTCGGCCATATAGGTCGTGTCGACGCCCTGCTGCTGTACGAGGAAGGGGATGAGTCCGCGCGTGAGGCTCATGCCGCCAGCATAGCTGACGGAGTCGGAGCTGGTGACGAGCTGCACGGGAGCCTCAACGGCAGCAGCCTCAGCAGCCTTCTTCGTCTTCTTCTTGGCAGCATCTGCTGTAAAGAAAGAAGCACTCGCCGTGATGGCGAGTGCGATAATCAAAAGTCTTTTCATTACTTCTTAGGATCTACTTCGAGCAACTCCAGTTTGAAGATCAAGGCCGAGAAGGGCTTGATGTCCTTACCCTGCTCACGCTCGCCGTAAGCCAGTTCCTGGGGAATGTAAACCTCCCACTCTGAGCCAGCGGGCATGTGGCAGAGGATCTCCGTCCAGCCCTTGATGACGCTCTTCACGGGGAAGGTGGCAGCCTCGCCGCGCTTGTAAGAACTGTCGAACACGGTACCGTCGATCAGACGACCCTCGTAGTTCACCTTCACCACAGAGGTGTCGGTGGGGATGGCACCGTGACCCTCCTTGACAACCTTGTACTGTACGCCGCTGGGTAGGGTCTTCACACCCTCCTTCTTGGCATTCTCAGCGAGGAACTTCTCACCGGCCTCCTTGTTCGGGCCGTAGGTCTTCTCCATCTCCTGGGCCTTGATCTGGCGCATCAGGCGCTCTGCCACCACCTGGGCAGAGTCGATGGTCATCAAGCCCTTTTTGCCCGTCGTGCCAGCCACGAAGCCGGCCATGAAGTTCTTCAGCGAGATGGTCTTCGTAGAGTCGTCGCCGAACACCTGGAAGTTGATGCCCTTCATCATACGGTTAGAGATCTGCTGGCCGATCTGGATACCTGCATAGTAGGCAGCCTTCTTCTTGTTATCACCAGCATTGGCACCTTCGTTGAGACCCTTGATAAACTCTGCCATGTAGGCCGTGTCTACGTCGAGGTTACCCACGAGATACTCTTTCAGACCCTGAGTCTGAGCCATACCGATGGCATAGCTCATCGTGTCGATGTCACTCTTCAGGTTTGCCTTCGGAGTGCCGTTGCCGCATGAAGAGATCATGACGGCTGCTACTGCTGCAATGGCAGCAAAAGTAAATTTCTTCATTTTCCTAAATAATTATAATTTCACCTTTTTACCTTTTCACTTTTCCTCTCATACCACCTGAATCAGCTCCACGTCGAAGACGAGTGCTGCAAACGGCGGGATCGATGCGCCTGCGCCGCCCTCGCCGTAAGCCAGGCGATAGGGGATGAAGAAGCGGTACTTGGCACCCTCCTGCATCAACTGCAGACCCTCTGTCCAGCCTGCGATCACCTGCTGCAGGGGGAACGTGGCGGGCTCGCCGCGCTTGTAGGAGCTGTCGAACACCGTACCGTCGATCAGCGTACCCTCATAGTGACACATCACCGTGTCCTTGGCAGTGGGCTTCTTGCCGTTGCCCTCTTTCAGCACCTGATACTGCAGGCCGCTGGGCAGCGTGACGATACCTTCCTTCTTCGCATTCTCGGCCAGGTACTTCTCACCGGCCTCCTTATGCACCTTGCCCTGGGCAGCGCGCTCTGCCTGGAGCTTCTGCTCCTGCTTCTGGAAATACTCCTGTACGATCACCTGAGCCTCACGGTGCGATACCTTCAACTCCTTACCCTCAAGCACGTCCTTGATGGCCTGTGCGAAGTCATCCGCACTGATGTCCTGGGCACCCATCTGCGACAGTTGCTGGCCGATGCCGAGACCCAGAGCATAACTTAATTTATCCATTTTTCCTATTATAATAATGTGTACTGATAAAAATCGGCTGCAAAGGTACAATAAATAAGTGAAAAGCAAAGAGTGAATAGTGAAAAATTTGCTGCCGCCATCCTTTTTTTTCATTTTTTAATCCTTTCATTCTTTGTTTTTTACCTTTTTTCCGTATCTTTGCACAAAAATCGCAAACCATAAAACAATTTGTCAGATGAAAAAGATTGTAGTATTGACAGGCGCAGGCATGTCCGTGGAAAGCGGCCTGAAGACTTTCCGCGATGCCGACGGACTGTGGGAGAACTACCCCGTGGCCAAGGTGGCCACGCACGAGGGCTGGGAGGCCGACCCCACACTGGTAACCAATTTCTACAACATGCTCCGCAAGAAGTGCTGGGGCGTGCAGCCCAACGAGGGCCACAGGCTCGTGGCCAAACTCGAGGAGCGGTACGACGTGACCGTTGTCACCCAGAACGTCGACAACCTGCACGAGATGGCGGGCTCGTCGAAGGTGATCCATCTGCACGGCGAGCTGATGAAGGTCTGTTCGAGCCGCGACGTGGACGATCCGCGCTATCAGATACAACTGACGCCCGAGAACTGCGAGATAGAGCCGGGCACGAAGGCAGGCGACGGCTCGCTGCTCCGCCCCTTCATCGTGTTCTTCGGTGAGGCCGTGCCCAACATCACCGTCGCCGCCGAGGAGGTGCAGCAGGCCGACATCCTCATCATCATCGGCACCTCGCTCGTGGTCTATCCCGCCGCAGGACTGTTGCACTATGCGAAGCCTGACGCCCCCGTCTACCTCATCGACCCCAACCCCGTCAATGCCGGCAGCCGTGTGCAGCAGATACAGAAGGGCGCCTCTGAAGGCATGAAGGAGCTGATGAAGATCCTGACGGCGTAAGGGCCAAGGAAATCTTTATTCTACGGAGTATAGGATTATAGGAGATTTTTTCTAAAGAGTTTATTTGTTCCAAGGAACTTATTTGTTCTAAGGAGTTGAGGAGTTGAGGAGTTTTTTATTTTGCAAAAACTCCTTCTCTCCTATTCTCCTTAGACAAAAACAGCTTCTCTCCTTAGCCCAAACCCTGCGCACAGGGGGCCACGCCCTTCGTGTGCTTGTCGGAGGGCGATGGGCGGCAGAAAGGTGGCTGGTTTCTCCGAGAAAGGTGGCAGCAAACTCGGAGAAAGGTGGCTGGTTTGTCACCACCTTCTCCTGTTTTATAATCCGCGATCCTTGCGGATGAAGGCAATCAGTTTCTCGACGGCCTCTGCCTCGGGGATGTTCTTCTCGACACACTCCTTGGCCTTATAGAGGGATATCTTTCCCCGGCCGGCGCCGACATAGCCGTAGTCGGCATCGGCCATCTCGCCAGGGCCGTTCACGATGCAGCCCATGATGCCGATCTTCAGTCCCACCAGACCCTTGATGGCGGCTTTGACCTCTTCGAGGCGAGCCGGTTCACGCTCGGCGATGCGAGCAAGTTCGCATTGCTCTTGCTTGATCGCCGCCTTGATCTTGGCGATGGTCTCCTGGAGGTTGTAGAGCGTGCGCCCGCAGCCCGGACAGGAGATATACTCGGTCTTGGTGAACTTCACTCTTGCAGCCTGAAGAATGGCATCGGCGAGTTCAACCAATTTCTCCTCCGGGTAGTCAGGATTGCGGATGATGAGCTGATGGGCCTTCTTGTCGATGAGCAGGGCACCGACGGCCATCGCCGCCTTCAGCTGGAGCGTCTCATAGTCGGGGGCGTCGAGTGCCAGCGTGATGGTGTCGTCCTTGATGCCGGCCTCCGCCTCCTGGCGCAACTGGCTGCACTCGGGGATCAGGTCTACGAGCTTGCGGGCCACGGGTATCTCGCACTCAGGCTCCTCGCTGAGGGAGACGCGGATAGTGTCGCCAATGCCTTCGGTGAGGAGGGCGCCGATGCCCACGGCCGACTTGATGCGCCCGTCTTCGCCCTCGCCGGCCTCGGTGACGCCGAGGTGGAGGGGATAGTGCATGTCCTCAGCATCCATCGCCTTGACGAGCAGGCGGACGGTGGTGACCATCACGACCGTGTTGGAGGCCTTGATGGAGATGACGACATCGTTGAACTGCTCGCGCCTGAAGATCCGCAGAAACTCCATGCAACTCTCGACGATGCCCTCCGGGGTGTCGCCATAGCGCGACATGATGCGGTCGGAGAGCGAGCCGTGGTTCACGCCGATGCGCACGGCGGTGTGGTGCTCCTTGCAGATGTTGATGAAGGGCACCAGCTTGGCCTCGATCTTCCGCAACTCGGCGGCATACTCCTCGTCGGTATATTCCAGATGCTTGAACGTGCGCCCCGGGTCGACATAGTTGCCGGGATTGATACGCACCTTCTCGCAGTAGAGGGCAGCCACGTCGGCGGTATGGGCCGTGAAATGCACATCTGCCACCAGCGGCTGGTGATAGCCGTCGGCCTTCAGACGAGCGGAGATGTTCTTCATGTTCTCCGCCTCACGGGTGCCCTGGGTGGTGAAGCGCACCAGTTCGCCGCCGGCATCGATGATGCGCTTGGCCTGACTGACGCAGCCCTCTGTATCATTGGTATCCACGGTGGCCATCGACTGGATGCGGATGGGGTTGTCGCCGCCGATGCCGATAGAGCCTACGCGGGCTACACTGCTAATTCGTCGTTTAATCATACTTTCCTGTTTTTAGTTTATTGTTTATAGTTTATTGTTTATAGCTGATTACTTCATGGTAGTACGAGTGGCCTGCCAGGTTATCATCTATAAACTATAAACCGCAAACTGTAAACAAATTTATTACACCTTATACTCGTATTTCAGCTCTGAGAGTTCCTGGTTGGCCTTCTCGATCTTCACGCGCAGGCTGCCCTTGTAGACGGCGAGGCGCTGTGCCAGCTCGGCATCGTAGAGCGCCATCATCTCAACAGCGAGGATGGCGGCATTCTGAGCCCCGTTGACACCAACCGTGGCCACAGGGATGCCCGGGGGCATCTGGACGATGGAAAGGAGCGCGTCGAGACCGTCGAGCATGCCCTTGATGGGTACGCCGATGACGGGCAGCGTGGTCGAGGCGGCGATGACGCCAGGCAGCGCGGCGGCCATGCCGGCCCCGGCGATGATCACCTTCACACCGCGGTCCTTGGCCGTCTGTGCGAACTGTTCCACGGCATCGGGCGTGCGATGGGCAGAGAGGGCATTCACTTCAAAAGGCACCTGCAGCTCGTCGAGCAGCTTACAGGCTTTCTCCATAACGGGCAGGTCGCTCGTGCTGCCCATGATAATACTTACTAATGGCTTCATATCTTTCATATTTTTTCTCTATTCTCGATCTTCAATATTCAATCACAGGTACGCCAGTCCCAGGATAGCACACACGATGCCCACGACGAAGCCCGCCACAACCTGGGCCAGCGTGTGCTGACGGAGGATGATGCGGCTGGAGCCCAGCACTCCCGCGATGATGAACACCAGGCAGAGCCACCACACGGGATTGAAGTTGAACAGCTCGCCGAAGACGAAGAGCGCTCCCACGACACCCCCGACGGCAGCGGTGTGGGTGGAGATCTTCCACCACACGTTGATGAGGGCACAGGCCACCTGTATGAACAGGGCCGCCGAGAGGATGCCGCTCATGAAATGGGGGATGTGGACGAGGTCCATCAGGTAGATGCAGAAGAAATAGCAGAGGATGGAGATGACGTAGGGCACCATGCGCCGCTCCTTGTGGCCGAGCTCGATAAGGCTCCAGCCCTGATAACGGCGATAGAGGTGGATGAGCACGGTGGGCAGGAGGATGGTGAACACATAGACCAGCGTGAGCACCTGCAGCTTGTAGGCCCAGGGCAGCAATGCGAGATAGCTGAAGGCGAACAGCGCCATCAGTCCCAGCAGCGGCAGATAGAACGGCGTGAACACAAGGCTCACGATGCGCGCCGCTAATATGATCGACTTCTCCCGTTTCATCATCAATATCTTATTTCTTTCTCATTTCTTTCTCATCCTGGCAATGGGTATGCCCATCTTCTCACGATACTTGGCAACAGTGCGGCGGGCAATGGGGAACCCGCGCTCCGCCAGGGCTGCCTTGATGTCATCGTCGCTCAGGGGATGGCGGCTGTCCTCGCCCTCGACGATCTCGCGCAGGGCGACCTTGATCTGGCGCGTAGACAGCTCCTCACCACTCTGGGTGACATAGCTGTCGCTGAAGAAATGGCGCAGGGGGAAGGTGCCCCAGCGTGTCTGGGCGTACTTGGAGTTGCTCACCCGCGAGATGGTCGACAGGTCGAGCCCCGTCTTCTCTGCCACGTCTTTCAGAATCATCGGCCGCAGCGAAGCCTCGTCGCCATCGACGAAGTACTGGTGCTGTAGCTGCACGATGGCACGCATCGTGAGGGTGAGGGTGTGACGCCTCATCTTCAGGGCCTCGATAAAGCCCTGGGCGGCATCGACCTTCTTCTTGATATACAGCAGGGCCTCCTTCGACTGGCGGCTCATGTGGTCGCCGTTCTGCTGGAACTCAGTCATGGAATCGACGAACGACTGCGACACCTTCAGCTCGGGCAGCTCACCGTTGTTGAGGGTGAAGGTGACCGTCCCGTCGTCGTGGGTGTCGACGATGAAGTCGGGGGTGATCTGCTGCAGGCTTCTGCCCACGGTCTCGCCCAGGGATGCCCCTGGCCGCGGATTCAGCTTGCGCAGCTCATGGAAGAGCTGTTCGGCCTGCGTGTCGCTGAGCGACAGGCTGGTCTGTATCTTGTCCCAGTGCTTGCGGGTAAACTCGTCGAAATAGTCGGTGACCACGGTCTCCATCTGGTCTCTCAGCGGCGAGGGCTCCCTGCGGGCAATCTGCAGCAGCAGGCACTCCTGGAGCGAGGCGGCACCGATGCCGGCGGGATCGAACCCCTGCAACAGGGCGCGGATCTCACGGACCTCTGCCTCCGTGGCATCGATGTTGCGATAGATGGCCAGCTCGTCGCTGATGGCGTCGAGCGACTTGCGCAACAGGCCGTCGTCGTCGAGCGAGCCGATGAGGTACTCCATGATGCCGTACTGCCGGGGCGTCATGTCGAGCAGCCCCATCTGCTCCTTCAGCTGGTCATAGAAGGAGGTCGTCTGGCCGTACACCATCTCCTCGCGCTCCTCGGTGATATTGCCGCCGCCGTGGTAGACGGGCAGCTCATCGTCGTCGCGGCCTATGTTGCTCAGGGCGTCGTCGAGGGCCGACTGCCGTTCCTCGCGCTCCGTGAGCACCTCGTAGTCGTCGGAGGCGTCTGTCGTCTCGGAACTGTCTGAGTAGTCCGTGTAGTCTGCCTCGTCTGAATGATCATAGCCGCTGTCGAGTTCGAGGGCGGGATTATCGTTCATCTCTGTATTTACACGGTCCACCAGCTGGGCCAGCGGCAGCTCCACCAGCGAGGCCTGCAACAGCTGCTGGTGGGTGACGGTCTGCAACAGTTTCTGCTGTTGCACCTGTTCCTGTATCTGTGTAAACTTATCGCTCAATTGTCTATTCCGAGTTATCAATTCTTAAAATACGCCTTCAGCTGGCTGGCGTAGGATGCCAGTTCCTGCACGTCGGCATTACCATACCTGCGCCACACCTCCTGACAGGGGATCATCAGCGGATGGAAGACCACGCCGCGGCGGTTCAGGTAAGGGTCGCAATACTGCATCAGCCCCATCACCTCAGCCACGTCAGCGGCCTTCAGCCCAATGAGCCGGGCCAGCTCCTGCACCTCTGGGGTCGCAGCCACCATCGTCTGGGGCGTCAGACGGAAGTAGAGGTCGAGAATCAGGACGAGCATGATGGGCATGAAGCGCCCGTCTTCGTCGAGAGGCCTGAAGTCGCGCTCGAAACTCTCGTTGAGCTCCACACCGTCGTAGAAGGCCTCAGAGTTGTTGAAACCCTTCATCTCACGCAGCAGCCGGGCTGCACGAGCCAGCTTGCGGGGATTGTTGCCATAGACCTCCCAGAGGTGCTCCACACGGGGGGTCTCAAGGTTCGCGATCTGGCACATCTTATTAAACAACCGCTCAGGGGCGACGTGCAGTTCCAGACTAAGGTCTACCATCTTCCTGCTGTACATGGGCTTCACACCCACAGGCTTCTCCAGATAGATCTGCATCAGCAGCAGCCAATACTCATCCTGCCATTTATAGTCTCTTGCCATAGCCAATCATCTTTAACCTGACCATTATCTCACTAAATACGCCGCAAAATTACGAAATAATCCCGAATCCACCAAATGTTTGCAGACTTATTTCTAAAGGAGCCGCTGCACCCGCCTGCCGGGAAGAACAAGGAGAGACTTTGTAAAGTATTTAAATTCTCTTAAAAAACGCAAAAGTATATTATAAATGCGAAACTGAACACGCTTTCGTGAGTTTTGAGGATGATTAATTGGTAAATAATGAGTAATTTTGCAGCCGAAATTTGAAACCATTCGTAGAATGGCTGTTAAGAACAGGATAATTGATGCCAGCAGATGCTGGATTATATATGGAAGAAATAAAGGTTGTGAAGGTCGGTAACCGTCAGGAGATGAATGATTTCCTGAGCGTACCCGATATCATATACGCCGGATGCGGCCAATACGTACCAGACATGCGTAGCGACGTACGCTCCATGTTTACCTCCAGCGAGGATGCCAACGAGCGCACCTCGGAGGTACAGCCTTTCGTGGCCTATCGCGGACAGGAAGTGGTAGGGCGTGTCGTTGGTGTGGTAAACAAGAAAGCCAACAACACATGGAAGACACGTAATGTCCGCTTCTCTATGATAGAGTTCATCGACGACCCCGCCGTCTCGAAAGCCCTGCTCGACACCGTGGAAGCCTGGGGAAAGGCCCAGGGCATGGAGAGGCTGCAAGGGCCGATGGGTGTGACCGACTTCGACAAGGAGGGCATGCTCGTGGAGGACTTCGAGTTGAGAGGCTCGATGACGGCCTACTACAATCCCGACTACTACCCCAGGCACATGGAGCTGTTGGGGCTGAAGAAGGAGGTGGACTGGCTGCAGGTGCGCATCAACATCCCACAGGAGGTACCGCCGCGCTATGCCCGCGTGGCCCAATACGCCCGTGAACAGATAGGACTGACAGTGAAGAAGGCCTCGCGCCGAGAGGTGCTAAGAGGTGCCTACGGACCGAAGATCTTCAAACTGCTCAACGAGGCGTATGCACCCATCTTCGGATTCTCAGCCTTCTCACCAAAACAAGCTCAGAAGTTCCTCGACAAATACGTGCCACTGTTCAATATGGACATGATTCCGTTGGTGGAGAATGCCGAGGGAGAGCTGGTGGGCATTGCCGTGACGATGCCCAGCCTGACGGAGGCCCTCCAGAAGTCGCGCGGCCGTCTGTGGCCCACAGGATGGTTTCACCTGCTCAAAGCCCTGAAATGGCAGCACGAGGACAACACGGAGATGCTTCTGGTAGCCGTGCGCCCCGACTATCAGGGAATGGGTGTGAATGCCCTATTCTTCGACGACCTCATACCTATTTATAATAAATATGGCATCAAATGGGCCGAGACAGGGCCGCAACTCGAGGACAACGTGCGTGAGCTGACACAATGGAAACCGCTGCATCCCGAGATCGTAAAGCGCCGCAGGTGCTGGATGAAGGAGATTTAAGGGCTTACGGTTTACAGTTTACAGTTTACGGTTTATAGTTTATAGCTGATTAGATTGGAATAATTAATAAAGAAATATAAGGATTAAACAATAAGAAATGGAAAGAAGAGTAGTAATTACAGGAATGGGCATCTGGTCATGCCTGGGAACGTCGCTCGACGAGGTGAAGCAGTCGCTCTACGACGGTAAGAGTGGTATCATCTTCAGTCAGGAGCGCAAGGACGCGGGCTTCCGCTCAGCCCTCTGCGCCGACGTGCCTAAGGCCAACCTGAAGCCTTACTTAAACCGCAACTTGCGCCAGCTGATGCCGGAAGAGGCAGAATATGCCTATATGGCCACCATACAAGCCATGGAGCACGCTGGTCTGACGCAGGACTATATCGACGCTCACGAGGTGGGTGTCATCTATGGTAACGACTCCGTGGCCGAGGCTACGATGCGCGCCCTCGACAAGTTCCGCCAGTTTGGTGCTACCGCCGCCTGTGGCAGCGGCGCCATCTTCCAGTCGATGAACTCGACGGTGACGATGAACCTCGCCACACTGTTCCACCTGAAGGGTATCAACCTGACGACATCTGCCGCCTGTGCCTCCGGCTCCCACTCCTTGGGACTGGGCTATCTGCTGATCAAGAACGGTCTGCAGGACTGCATCATCTGTGGTGGTGCCCAGGAGGCCAACATGTTCAGCGTGGCCTCGTTCGACGGTCTGATGGCCTTCTCCGTGCGTGAGGACGAGCCCACGAAGGCCTGCCGCCCGTTCGACAAAGACCGTGACGGTCTGGTGCCTGGCGGTGGTGCTGCCACCCTCGTCGTAGAGAGTTATGAGCATGCCAAGGCCCGTGGGGCGAAGATCCTGGCCGAGATCGTCGGCTGGGGCTTCTCAGGCAATGGCGACCATATCTCCACACCTAACGTGACGGGGCCGGCCCGCTCGCTGGAACTGTGTCTGAAGGATGCCGGCGTCGACCTGCATGAGATCGGCTACATCAACGCCCACGCCACCTCTACCCATGCCGGTGACGGCCGTGAGGCGATGGCCATCGCCCAGATCTTCGGCGACTACAAGGTGCCCGTCACCTCGACGAAGAGCCAGACGGGTCACGAGATGTGGATGGCTGGTGCCAGCGAGATCATCTATTCGATGCTCATGATGAAGAACGACTTCATCGGAGCCAGCCTGAACTTCGAGAACCCCGACGAGGAGACCGCCTGCATCAACGTGCTGGCAGAACGTAAGGACACACACTTCGACATGTTCCTGAGCAACTCGTTCGGCTTCGGAGGAACGAACTCCACGCTGATCGTCAGAGACTGGAAGGAATAATCAAGCTTTTATATCAAGAATTAGAGAATATTAAATCAGTAAATTTGTAATTGAGTATGACAAGAGAAGAAATCATTGAGCAGGTAAACACCCTGCTGGCAGAAGAGTTTGAGATTGAAGAGAGCGAGTTCGCACCCGATGCCGTGCTGAAGGAGACCCTCCAGCTGGACAGCATCAACCTGGTAGACCTCGTGGCACTGGTGCAGTACACCTATAAGATCACCATCCCCGCCACCGACCTGCCCTCTATCAAGACATTCAACGACCTCTACGACTACATCGAGCAGCACCTGCCCGCTTAATCGAGAGGGAGAAAGTAAGAGGCAAGGGATATGACAGAGGCGTTTATCAGGCTCTACCGCTATCTCCGTGACCATCAGGCAGTCTGCTGGCTGTCGATGGTTGCGCTGTTTGTGTTCTTTGGCTACTTCGCCACCCGCATCCATCTCGAGGAGGACATCGACAAGCTGATGCCCTCGTCGAAGAACGAGGACGGCACGACGAAGCTGGCCTTCGCCAACCTGCGCATCAAGGATAAGACCTTCCTGCTGTTCGAGAAGAAGCAGACAGGGGCGGCAGAGGCTGACAAGACACAGACGGTAGCTACGCTGACAGAGACTTGCGACGCCTTCGTCGACACACTGTTGCAGCGCGACTCCGTGCTGCATACGGTGGGCGACATCTTCTACGCCCTGCCAGAAGACCTCATGGCCGACGGCATCGGCTACCTGCAGGACCATCTGCCTGCCTACATCGACACCAGCGTCTATGCGCGCATCGACACGATGCTCACCGCACAGCACATGGCACGCCAGATGCAGCAGAACAGGGAAGACCTCGAGGCCGAGTTCGGAGGGATGTTCCCAGAACTGATCCAACTCGACCCCATCGGCCTCCGTACGCTCCTCGCAGAACAGATGGCACCCCTGCTGAGTGCCGGCACAGGCAGTTACAAGACCATCGAGGGCCATTTCTTCGTGCCCGACTCCACCGTCTGCCTGGCCTTCATCACCCCCGCCTACTCCGCCACGAACACAGGACAGGGCTCGGCGATGTTCGAGATGCTTAACGAGCAGATCGCACAGTTCGCCAAGACCCATCCCGACGTGGACATCAGTTACCACGGCACGCCAGCCAGCGGCTACTACAACTCAACGCAGATCAAGCACGACCTGACGACCACCATCACCGGGGCACTGATCCTCGTACTGGTGTTCCTCTTCGTCTGCTTCCGCAACTGGGACACGATTCCGCTCCTTCTGCTGCCCGTGGCCTTCGGCACCCTGTTCGGTCTGGCGATGATGTACTTCATCAAAGGACAGTTCTCGCTGCTCGCCCTGGGCATCGGAGGCGTCGTGTTAGGCGTGGCCATGAGCTACGTGCTCCATGTGCTGACACAATACAAATACGTCAGCGACCCGGAACAGGTGCTGCGCGACGAGACGAAGCCGGTGCTCTTAGGCTGTATCACGACCATCGGCTCGTTTGCAGGACTGCTCTTCATCAAGACCGACCTGCTGCGCGACTTCGGCCTCTTCGCCGCCTTCGCCATTCTCGGCACGACACTCTTCTCGCTCATCTGGCTCCCTCAGATGCTGCGGGCAGAGAAGAACAAGGTAAACCAAAAGGCCTTCGCGCTGATAGACCGCCTGAACAACTACCCCTTCGACCGTAAGAAGCCGTTGCTGGTAGCCATCGGCATAGTCGTCGTGGTGGCCATGGGATTCTACCTCTATGGCGGCACACGCTTCGATGCCGACATGCACAACCTGGGCTACCTCGAAGAGAAGACGGAGCACTCCGAACAGCTCTTACGCGAAAAGACATACACTGGCGACAAGCAGAAATACTTTGCCAGCCAGGGTAAGACGATGGAAGAAGCCATCCACAACTTCACCCGTCTCGACAAAAAGCTCGACTCGCTCGAGCAGCTGGGACTGGTGAAGAGCTACACCCACACCAGTCAGGTGTTCATCCCCTTAGACCAGCAACAGCAGCGCATCGACGCCTGGAAGGCCTACTGGACGCCCGAGCGCCTGGCAAAGGTAAGGAGCCTCATCGCTGCCAGCGCCCCACAGGCAGGACTGCAGCCACAGGCCTTCGACACATTCTTCGAGGCTGCCACAGCCAACTACGAGCCCGACGCCCTCTACAACGCAGGACTCATCCCCGAGGGCTACCAGTCGACACTGATGGAACAGAGTTACAATGGAGACTATCTCTGCTTCACCAGCGTACGCTGTGAGAACGACTCTGTGCGCAGCAGCGAGAGCGACTATATCCGCATCTGCGACGCCGTGGCCAAGGATCCCGACCTGCTGGTGCTCGACACCTATTATTATACAACAGACACGCTGATACAGATGAGCGAAGACTTCAACGTGCTGCAATGGCTGTCGATGCTCTTCGTGTTCGTGGTGCTCCTGGTGAGCCTCCACTACGACTGGCGGCTGACGCTCCTGGGCTTCGCGCCCATCCTGCTCAGCTGGCTCATCGTCTTGGGAGCGATGGTGATCTTCGACGTGCGCTTCAACCTCATCAACATCATCATCTCCACCTTCATCTTCGGTATCGGCGTAGACTATAGCATCTTCGTCATCAACGGACTCACGGGTAAGGAGAGTCATCTGCTGAGCTATCACAAGACGGCCATCTTCTTCTCGGCCGTCATCCTGATTGTCACCGTGAGCAGCATGCTCATCGCCGTGCACCCCGCCATCAAGAGCGTGGGCTTCTCCACACTCATCGGCCTACTCTCGGCGGTGATCCTCTCATACGTCGTGCAGCCTGCCGTCTATCGGTGGATCAAAGGGGAGAAGTGAAAAGGTGAACAAGTAAAAAGGGTGAAAGAATGAAATACGACGCCATTATCATAGGCAGCGGCTTCGGCGGCCTCGTCTGTGGCCACCTCCTCAGCAAGCAGGGCATGAACGTGCTCGTGCTGGAGCGACAGGCACAGCCTGGCGGTTGCATACAGAGCTACCGCCGCGGAGGGATGGCGTTCGACACAGGCCTACACTACGTAGGCGGACTGGCCGAAGGACAGACGCTGTATCGTCTGTTCGACATGATCGGGCTGATGCGCCTGCCCTGGCAGCGCCTCGACCCCGACGGCTTCGACCGTGTCACCATCGCCGGCGACACCTTCGCCCTGGCAGAGGGCTACGACCACTTTGCCGACACGCTGGCAGACACGTTCCCCAAGGAGCGCGAGGCACTCCATCGCTATACTGACATGCTACGACAGGTGCAGCAACTCGACCTCGCCTCGGCCGACGCCAATGCCCTGCAGGCTGCTGGCGCCTACGACTGGCTCACCACCACCTTCAGCGACCCGCTGCTGATGAACATCGTCTCGGGCAACGCACTGAAGATGGAGCTGCGACGAGAGTCGCTGCCACTCTTCACCTACGCCCACGGACAGAGCAGCTACGTGCAGAGCAGCTGGCGACTGAAAGGCGACGGCAACATGATCGTACGCTCACTCACCGACGATATCACCAGTCATGGAGGCACCATCGTGTGCAGGGCTGAGGTAGAAGAGCTCATCGAGCACGACGGCCGTATCGTGGCCGCACGCTGTCGCAATGGCGAGACCTACGAGGGCAGCCTCTTCATCAGCGACGTCCACCCCACGCAGACCTTCTCGTGGATCAGACAGAGCAAGATGCTCAAGCACCTGTTCCGCCGCCGTATGGACTCGCTGGTGAACACCTTCGGCATGTTCACCGCCTCGCTGACCATCAAGGAGGGCGCACTGCCCTACTTCAATCATAACAAGTTCGTCTATAGCCGTCCAAACGTATGGACCTTCTATGACGAGCGCGACCAGAACGGCGACATCGGCGGGGTGATGATCTCCTGCCGCGTGCCTGACGGCGACAGTGCCTGCACCCGCCAGGTAGACCTCATGACACCCATACCCTGGTCGCAGTGCCAGCAGTGGGAAGACTCGCGGCTCTTCCGCCGTAGTCACAGCTACATGTCATGGAAGGAAGACACCTATAAGCGCTGTCTGGACCTCGCCGAGACTGTCATCCCACGGCTTGGAGACACTGTCGAGAGTCACTATACGAGTACGCCCCTTACCTACCGCGACTATACGCTCACGCCCTGCGGCTCGGCCTATGGCGTGCGAAAGGACTACCGCAACCTGATGATGACGATGCTCTCGCCCCGCACGCCGCTGCCCAACCTGCTGCTCACGGGACAGAATGTCATCCTGCATGGTCTGGAGGGGGTGGCGATGACCGCACTACACACCTGCGCCGCCATCCTGGGGAAAGAACTGATAAATAACAATTGATAATAAAAAAATAAAGAGAAAAATGAAAAAACTGCTGATAGGATTATTGTTAGTGATGTGTCATATCACTGTCTGCGTAGCACAGAATGCCGACTTGCAGAAAGCCGTCGCACGCTATAAGAAAGCCTCCACGGTGACGGCTGTCGCCAAGAAGACCACACATAAGGACGCCCTGGCCAAGGATGTCGTCACCAAAGGTACGCTGACGATGAAGAAGCCTGCCGACGTGGGTATCGTCATCGACGGCGGCAAAGACCAGCTACTCATGCACGGCAGCGAGTTCACCATGGTCGTCAAAGGCAAGAGCCATAAGACGAGCAGTCAGAAGAACACGCAGTTCGCCACCTTCCAGGCCGTCTTCGAGTATATCCTCAAGGGTGGCGATGGCGACCTGTCGAAACTCGGCGACCTCGCCGTGACGAAGCAGGGCAGCAACATCGTGCTCACCATCACGCCCCAGGCCACGTCGAAGAAGGCCCAGCGCCGTATGCTCTTCTCCTCGTTCGTGCTCACCCTCGACAAGAACACCTCCGAGCTGAAGTCGCTCCGCATGAACGAGCGTGGCGGATACACCGAATACACCTTCACAAATCACAAATTTAATTAAAGCCCTATCTCAACAAAGAAGTACAGAACATGACAAGAAAACTTCTGCTGATACTTTTCACCCTTCAGCTGTCGCTGATCACTGCCACCGCACAGCAGTATCTGAAGGGTCAGATCATCGATGCCGACACAGGCGAGCCCATCCCCTACGCCAGTGCCGTCTATAAGGGCCACAACGTCGCCGTCATCTCCGATCTGGAGGGTGAGTACAGCATTGCCCGCCACCAGGGCTGGAGCATCACCTTCAGCTCCGTTGGCTATAAGTCGCAGGTGGTCGACATCACCGGCAGTACGAAGTCACAGCTGAACATCAAGCTCAAGCCCGACAATGCCGTGCTCAAGGAGGTCACCATCCAGGCCGACCGTGGCAAGTACAGCCGTAAGAACAACCCTGCCGTGGAGCTGATGAAGAAAGTGATCGCCGCCAAGAAGCTCAGCGACCTGACGAACCACGACTACTACCGCTACGACAAATACGAGAAGCTGACGCTCGCCGCCAACGACCTCACGCCGCAGCGCCTGCAGCAGAAGCCTTTCTCCAGCACCCCGTGGCTGCTCGACCAGGTAGAGGAGTGCCAGTACACCAACAAGCTCATCCTCCCCATCAGCGTCGACGAGACCGTCGAGGAGCATATCTACCGTAAGAACCCCAAGTCAAAGAAGAAGATCATCAAGGGTCAGCAGTCATCGGGTATCAACGACCTCTTCCAGACAGGCGACATCCTGAACGTCGTACTGAAGGAGGTGTTCACCGACGTGAACCTCTACGACGACCAGATCCGCCTCGTGCAGTACCCCTTCACCTCGCCTATCGGCAAGGACGCCATCGCCTTCTACCGCTTCTATATCGAAGACACGGTGAAGATCGAGCGCGACTCGTGCATACACCTCCATTTCCTGCCAAACAACCAGATGGACTTCGGTTTCCGTGGCGACATCTACATCCTCAAGGACTCCACCTACCATGTGCGCCGCTGCGAGCTCACCCTGCCCAAGCAGACATCAGTCAACTGGGTGAAGAACCTGCGCATCAACCAGGAGTTCGAGCGCCTCGACAACGGCGACTGGGTGCTGACCGAAGACGATATGATCACCGAACTCCACTTTGCCAAGTTCATCCAGGAGGCTATCGTCATCAAGAACAACCGGTATAGCGGCTACTCCTTCGATGAGATGCCCAACAAGCTGTTCCGCGGCAAGCGCACGGAGATCAAGGAGCCCGATGCGGGCATGCGCGGCAAGTCGTTCTGGAACGAATACCGACAGGTGGAGCTCACCAAGAGCGAGGACAACATGGGGTCGTTCGTGAAGAACATCAAGAACATCAAGGGCTTCAAGTATTTCATGATAGGCCTCGATGCCCTCATCGAGAACTCCATCGAGATCGGCAACCCCAACCCCATTGACCTCACACCCGTGAACACCGTCCTCACCCGCAACAACTTCGACGGGTGGCGAAGCCGTATCAGTGCAACGACCACAGCCCATCTGAACAAGCGCTGGTTCCTGGGCGGATACTACGCCCACGGCTGGGGCAGCAAGAAGAACTACTACAAGGCCAGCCTCGACTACTCTTTCATCGACAAGGTCTACTCGCCATGGGAGTATCCCAAGCGCACCATCCATCTGGAGAGCAGCTACGATGTGCAGACGCCCAGCGACCGCTTCCTGCCCACCGATAAGGATAACTTCCTCGTGGCCTTCAAATGGGCGAAGATCGACAAGATGATGCTCTGCAACCGTCAGTCGCTCGGCTTGGAATACGAGTTCTACGGCGGTCTGAAGACCACCCTCTCGCTGAAGGCCGAGGAGATGGAGGCCTGCGGTGCCATGTCGTTCCGCACCCTCAACATGCCGAAGCTTGAGAACACAGACATCAAGATGCACCACCGCGAGTTCCTGCGCACCACCGAGCTGTTTGCAGAGCTTCGCTACGCCCCCGACGAGACCTATATCAACAACAAGCGGCGCCGCATCACCATCAACCGCGATGTGCCCATCTTCACCCTCAGCCACACCTTCGGCATCAAGGGATTCCTCGGCGGACAGTACACCTCCAACGTCACCGAGGCGAAGATCTACAAGCGCTTCTGGCTCAACAGCTGGGGAAAGGTAGACCTCTTCCTCAAGGGCGGCATCCAGTGGAACCAGGTGCCTTACATGCTCCTGCTGCAGCCACCCGCCAACCAGTCGTACGTCATCGAGGAGGAGATGTACAACCTCATCAACAACATGGAGTTCCTCAACGACCGCTATGCCTCGATGATGCTGTCGTGGGACATGAACGGCAAGCTCTTCAACCGCATCCCGCTGCTGAAGAAACTGAAATGGCGCGAGTATATCGCCATCAACACCCTCTGGGGCACCCTCAGCGACAAGAACAACCCGTCGCTGCCACAGAACGCCGGCAGCGACCGTCTGATGTACTTCCCCGAGGGCTGTAACGTCATGGACCGCAACCAGCCCTACTTCGAGCTCGTCGTCGGAGTACACAACATCTTCAAGCTCATCCACATCGACCTCGTGCGGCGCCTGAACTATCTCGACCTCCCCACCAGCCATAAGTGGGGTGTGAGATACATCTTCCGTCTCACGTTCTAAAGGAATCGTGAATAATCTACAAATAATCCGCTTTTTTGGATAGATTTTCAAATAATATTCATAACTTTGCACCCGTTTTAGAATTAAAGGAATATGAATTACTTAGATAGAAACGAATTTAATTTTGAGCCCAGTCAGAAAGTGATTGACGCCGTGAAGAACTTTGATCCCAAGGACCTCTGCTTCTATACCCGCATCTACGACCAGGGCAAGAAGAGTGTCATCTCCGTCCGTCTCAGCGAGATCTACGGTGTGCCCGAGGAGCGCGTGCTGCTGGCATACGGCGGCGAGGAGATCCTCAAGAACGCCATCCACTACTTCCTGATGGAGGGCGACAATAAGACCATCCTCATCCCCGAGTTCTCGTGGTGGTACTACAACCGTGTGGCCAGCGAGTGCGGCGGCACCTTCGAGATGTACCCCCTCCACGAGCTCGACGACACCTTCGCCTACCATATCGACGAGGTGATAGAATACACCAACCGCATCCATCCCCGCATGCTCCTGCTCGCCTCGCCCAACAACCCCACGGGCAACAGCCTCACCAGTGAGGAGATAGGGCGCATCATGGAGAACATCCCGTCTGACACGATGGTACTCGTCGACGAGGCTTATGCCAGCTTCATCACCAGCGACACCGACTATATCGCGCCCCTGGTGAACAAGTACCGCAACCTCATCATCTCGCGCACCCTCTCCAAGTTCTACGGCCTGCCAGGCCTGCGCTGCGGCTTCGGCTTCATCGGCGAGGGCCACGAGCAGTTCCTCAGCTACTCCAACAAGTACCTGGGCTTCAACCGCTTCTCTGAGGCCGTCGCCCTGGCCGCCCTCGACAGCGACGAGCACTACCGCCACGTCGCCGACGATATGGAGTGGGGCCGTCAGCTCTATAAGAAGGAACTCGGACCGCTGCCCGGATTCAAGGTATATAAGTCTGTGGCCAACTTCATCCTCATCAAGTACCCCATTGAGATCAAGGAGGCCCTGATGGAGGCGCTGAAGCTGCAGGACTACAAGATCAAGTTCATGGCCGACAAGGGCCTGGAGTCGTGCCTGCGCATCACCCTCGGCCGCAAGGAACAGACGCAGGTTGTCGTCGACACCATCAAGAAAGTCTGGAGTGAGAAATAATTAGTTTACAGTTTACGGTTTACAGTTTACAGATGATAAGTTGGCAAGCCACTCACTTCCACCTTCAGTGTAATCAACTGTAAACCGTAAACTGTAAACTGTAAACAAAAAAAAATATGGACGAGAAATATAAAGCGACCCTGAAGTCTGCCGAGACCGAAGACTGGCTCGATCTCCACGTCATCCGTCCCGCCTGCTACTATCTGGCCGTCTTCTTCGCCAAGCTCGGCATCCACCCCAACACCGTCACCATCGCCTCGATGTTCATCGGCGCGGGCAGTGCCGTCTTCTTTGGCTGCGCCAGCTATTATTACTGTGGCATCAGCGGACTGCTGCTCAACCTCGTGGCCATCGCCCTGCTGATGGTGGCCGACATCTTCGACTGCACCGACGGTCAGCTTGCCCGCATGACGGGCAAGAAGAGCCCCCTGGGGCGTATCCTCGACGGGGCGGCAGGCTTCACCTGGTTCGTGCCCATCTACATCGCCATGGTGTGGCGCTTCTATCAGCACCACGACCTCGAGTTCTCCTGGCTCGGCATCGCCGACACGCCTCAGAACGCCCTCATCGCTGCCGCCATCGCCTTCGCCTTCGCCCTATGGTCGGGCATCGCAGGCATCGCAGGTCAGCAGCGCCTGGCCGACTACTACATCAATGTCCACCTCTTCTTCCTCAAGGGCGAGAAGGGCAGCGAGCTCGACACCTCGCGCCGCCAGCAGGAGATTCTCGACCAGATGACGCCCGACACGCCGTGGATACAGCGCTGGTTCCAGAACGACTACGTCGGCTACACCAAGGCCCAGGAGAAGGCCACGCCCCAGTTCCAGCAGCTCATGAAGCGCCTGCGTGAGAAATATGGCGACGGCACCGTCGTCGCTGCCCACGACATCCCCGAGGACTTCAGGGCGTCGTTCCGCCAGCAGTCGCTGCCCGTCATCTTCTGGAACGGACTGCTCACGTTCAACTTCCGTTCCTTCTGGCTCTTCCTCTTCTGCCTCATCGACCTTCCCGTGCTCTACTTCCCCTTCGAGATCTTCGTCATGGGCTTCCTCACGTGGTACGTCAACCACCGCCACGAAGGCTTCTGCCGACAACTCGCCAATCAGATATAGTTTACAGTTTACGGTTTACAGTTTACAGATGATTACATTGGAGGATCGAATAACATACGGGAAAATCTGCAACCCCTTAATGGCTTTGCCAGCAATCATCTGCATTCTTGGCTTTACCAGCAACCATCTGCACTCTTGGCTTTGCCAGCTAATCATCTGTAAACTGTAAACTGTAAACCGTAAACAATAAAAATATGTCCAAGCAACGCCTCAACAACATCTTCTTCTTCCTCGGCCTCGCCGCCGTGGTCGTGATGCTCTTCACCTTCGACGTCAGCTTCGTCGAACTCTGGGAACATATCTGCCATGCCGGCTACTGGCTCATCCCCATCATCGGCGTGTGGATCATCATCTACGGCATCAACGCCCTATCCTGGCGCGAGATCATCGTCTCAGAGGTTCGCCGGTATGCCCAGTCGCGTGCTGACGCGTCACCGGTCCCCCAGGCCCCTGAGGCGCCAGCCCTTCCTGCCACCGTCCCCTCCTTCCTGCGCATCTACCGCCTCACCATCACCGGCTACGCCCTCAACTACGCCACCCCCGTGGGCGGTCTCGGCGGCGAGCCCTACCGCATCCTCGAGCTCTCCAAGGACGTCGGCAACCAGCAGGCGGCCTCCAGCGTCATCCTCTATGCGATGATGCACTTCTTCGCCCATTTCTGGTTCTGGTTCTCCTCCATCTTTATCTACCTCGCCCTCGCGGCCGTTGGCGACCTGCCCATCAACACCGCCATCGCCACCGTACTGGGCATCATCATCGTCTTCTGCCTCATCTTCTTCTGGATCTTCTCCAGAGGCTACCGCAAGGGACTGGTGGTCAGCACGCTTCACCTTCTAGGGCGCATCCCCGGACTGAAGGGCTGGAGTGGCCGTCAACTCGAGAAACGTGGCGAGACCTTCCGCAACATCGACCAGCAGATAGCCTCCCTCTATGCCGAAGACAAGCGCGCCTTCTACCGTTCGCTGCTTTACGAGTACCTGTCGCGAGTGATCCAGTCCAGCGAGGTGTTCTTCATGCTCCTGCTGTTCGGCATCGACTGTGGCGGCGGCTTCACTGGCCTCACGCTCACCTATCTCCACTCCATCCTGATCGTGTCGTTCACAACGCTGTTTGCCAACCTCATCGGCTTCCTGCCCATGCAGCTCGGCGTCCAGGAGGGCGGTTTCGTGCTCTCCATCGCCGCCCTCGGCCTCTCCGCCGCCCTCGGCATCTTCGTCAGCATCATCTGCCGTGTCCGCGAGATTATCTGGATCGTTGTCGGCATTCTGCTGATGAAGCTGAAGTAACCCGCCCGACACGCCATTCATACAACTGACTTTTCGCAACTTTGCACCAAAATATCAGTAACAACAAAAGTTCCAGACAGCAAATGAGAAAGATGAAGCTATGGATGCTCGCCGCCATCCTTTGTGTTATCTGCGGCGCGTGTGTGATCACCTGTTGTAGTAGCAAGGACGATAACCCTGTTGTCGTCGCTCCTACCGACGACAGCAGCCAGTTCGTAACGCTGACCGACGCTGTGCCCGACGCCATCCTCGAGATACGCTACTATGGCACTTACAACTTTGTGGGGACGCGCATTGACGGCTACGAGGAGCCTACGGCGCTGCTGACCCGCCAGGCTGCCAAGGCACTGAAAGAAGTGAGCGACGACGTGATGTCACAAGGCTATCGCCTGAAGATCTATGACGCCTACCGTCCGCAGAAGGGCGTGGACCACTTCGTGCGCTGGTCAAAGGATGTCGGCGACACGAAGATGAAAGCCTTCTTCTATCCCGACCTCGACAAGAGCGTGCTCTTTGCGCAGGATTATATTATGGAGAAGAGCGGTCATACACGCGGTTCTACGGTTGACTTGACCCTCTTTGATATGCAGACGGAGAAGGAGCTCGACATGGGCGGCACCTTCGACTGGTTCGGCCCCGAGAGCCACCCCGACTTCTGCGGCAATCCCGACACAGGCGAATATACGGGCGACAACTCGAAGAGCCCTTCCCAGCCGAAGCGCAGCATCACCGAGCAGCAGTTCAAGAACCGCATGATCCTGCGCAGGGCAATGCTCGCCCATGGCTTCAAGCCCCTCGACAGCGAGTGGTGGCACTTCACGCTGAAAGACGAGCCCTTCCCCGACACTTATTTTACCTTCCCCGTCAGGCAGTTAGGCCATTGAGAGCCGCCCGGGAAAAAAGTCCCGGCATCGCCGTGTCTCGTTAGTAGTATTTATAGTTTACAATACATGTCCAGTCTAAAGTTTCATATATCAAGGACTCAAAGTTTTCGCCATCATTAAACTCGATTACTTTACCATTCTGGTCGTAGAACTGGCCTATTAGGTTAGACATAAAGTCACTGTGCACGTTGTAAATATACTGGCCATTCCATTTACCGCGGATGACAGTAATGTTCACCCATCTGTGCCCATCATTGCTTTCTATGACTTGTTGCAACCAGTCTGGCAATTTGTCGTAGGCGACAGGAATATATGGCACATTGATTTCCTGGAAGAAATGTATGCTGTCCACGGCCAATTCCGAGCCATCCCCTCTGAGGATGTTGCCACTATTTTCGCTCATTCCTTCTGTATCGTCGCTGCTGCATCCTAATATGCCAGCAGACAGGATGACAAATAGGCTCATCACAAAATAAATACTCTTCTTCATAACTAATACTATTAAATGTTTACATTTTATTTTGCAAATCTAAACAAATTCTTTGAATCGAGCAACTAATAAAGAATAATTAACATATCCTATTGAGCATCATGAGAATTACTTAACTGTTATTTTCGTGCTCACAAAGTGTCAGACACTTTGTGAGCACTCTGCGATTAGAACACATAGCCAATTGTGGCCATGAAGCTGTGAAAGTATTCGCGTCGAGTCGTCTGCTCATAGTCCTTTTTCACATTGTTCAGCCCGATATAGCCTTCGAGTGAGAGTTCCAAATGGCGGCCGCCCCTGTAAGTGATGCTAGGTTGAAGGCCCAATCCGAAGGTCTTGAATATATCTTTTCCCACCAGAGCGTCATAAGACGTATTGTCCAGATCGTACTTATCATTACGGATGCAATAAGACAATACAGGACCAATACCGAAGCTCCAGGGACTGCTATCTGCATCGAGATAATAGCGTAATCCCACAGGCACGTCCAAGTACCCTACCATCAACCCATAAGTACCTACATGGCGGTATGTCAGTCTCGTATGCATCGCCACATGTTGATTGAGATAGTAGCTCAGTCCATAGCCAGCCTTTATCGCAAGCGCAGATCTCGTGTCATTGACACTGCTCTTAGCAGTTTCCTTATCGAAAGCCACACCGATGCCTGCTACCAAGCTATGCTCCCACTTCCTGGTTTGTGCTATGCAGCTAATTTCCACTATAGAAAGCACGAATAGAATGAATAACTTTTTCATGATAGTCGAATTAGAATGAATACTTCAATTATATCTCCTTCTGATATAAAAATCTTTTCTAGAATGTTCAAAATCACTATCACTACTGTTATCAAAATAATTGTTATCATAACGATAACCATATCCTGGGGTCGTGCAACTCCCAAACCAACCATTGCATTTACCGCCCCATCCCCAGTTCATATGTAATAAAGTGTATGTTACACCACCAAAATCATAAGGATCATCTATAGAATTCCATCCAGGAACAAAATTCCCATTTCCATATGGCTGCCATTCTGGGCGCAAAGGGGTCTGGCACCTTTGCGCCCTGCTACTAATCGTCTGAGCCAATAAAGACGTCATCGGAAAGATCATTGATAATATGAATAACATCCTTCGCATATATCTACAGTCTTTTTAGATTTCTGCTGCAAAGATAGTGTTTTTTATGATACGTTATTCATTTTGTGCGTTGCAACAAATGGGGCAACAGAGGATTATAATCACATGTAAGCATCTGTAAATAAGACAGATGCGGGCAGTTTAAAATTGCAACGATGGCTGGAACGGAATACTTGATGTCGTTCCGCCTGTCAGTCTTTTTTGTTTATCCTAAGTTTGTATGACCGCAGTGTGTTTTTGTCAACGCCAAGGATAGCGCTGATGTCATCCCTGCTTTTTCCCATGTCTGTCAGGATGAGATACAATGTCTCCTTCAGCGACAAGGGCCGGCTCTTATGCCTGATCATCTCTGCGACCTCAGGATGCAAGGCACAGTAGTAGGCGACAAGGGCCTCGTGTTTCTCATTGGACCAGTGGCGAATACATCCATTCTCCTTTACTTCCTCCATCAGGAGGACCCCTTCCCTTACCTTCCATGCTTCCGTACCGGCCCATGCCTCTATCTTACGGCTCAGCTCCTGGGAATCCTTCTGAGCGTTCTTCTTTTGAGTCTTCAGAGATTCTATCTCTTCCGACAGTTCGTTTACTTTCTGACAGTCATCTTCTTTCTGCTTTTCCAGTTGTGCTATCAAATTCTCAGCAGTTAGCATCTGGACCCGCTTCTCTTCCAGTTGCAACATCAGTTGATGGATATGCAGTTCCCTTTGACGGATCGTTTCTGCATCCTTACTGCGCTTTCTTATCCAGACAACTGCCATGATGAGGAATAATACTGTCGATACGCCGAGATACTGCTGCCAGCGAATCAACTTCTGGTTGGCGGCATTCATGGCGACCTCGTGGTCGAAGCGAGTCTGTAGGTCTTTGATCGTATCGTTCTTCAGCCGGTTGATGACACTGTCCTTGATGGCCATGATCTCATTCACCCGCTCACATACCCTGTCCGTCCTGCCATGTTCTATATCGTGTTCCAACAGATTGTGGAGGATGTTATCCTTTGGGGTAAAACTATTGATGGTCAGTGCCTTCGTCCATAGTCTGTATGCTTCGTCTTGATTCCCTTCGTCATAGTAGATCTCAGCAAGTTGCTCCAAGGCTCCGACAAGTTCCTTAAGTGAGAGGGATTCTGTCAGGAGCTCTTTTGCTTTCTGGGGATGCTCATCTATATACACCAGACTAAGGTTGTTGAGGAAATAGGGACGATCTTCCTCCCTTATATATTTAATATAAGGTGCAGTCTTGTCAAAATAAAGCAATGCGCTGTCCGCCTGACCTAAATTATGATAGGCACAGCCTATCCTATGATAAGAATACGCCATCCAGTCTCTCCTATCCGCATTCTCTGCATGCGCCAAGGCTTTTTGGCCATAATCAAGTGACAATGCGTAATTTCCCGTGAAACTGTTAATGATTGACAGAGCCTCTGCTATCTTAAACTTCTGATATGCATTATCAGAGTTTGTAGCTTGATCCTCGGCCTTCTTAAACAGTAATACGCTCTGATCGAAATCTTTTCTCTCAAGCAACCGATAGGCTTTATAATAGTAGCAGTCTGCCAGTCTGCTTGCATCGTGATGCGCCGTATAGTATTGTATAGAAGAGTCTAATAAGCTGTCGGATGGCAGAGATCTACCCGTGAGATAACTGGTCTGATAATTCAAAAGCCAATAATGAGCCATATCCTCTTCTTCAGATATATCTCGCTTGTCGATCTCCGAAACCATTTTGTATGCCGAGTCATACTTCTCACTGACAACCAGCGAGTCGACAGCCGCCAGCCTGTCCTTCACCGGACGAAAGTCACAGCCTGTCAATGATGGCAAGCACACTATGATGATGAAAAGGAACGTAGTTTTGTGCATATTATTGGTCTATTTTCCGCTTGCAAAGATAATAAAATGATTTCAAACGGCATCATACCTTTATACTTTTTTCATCAATAAAAGGCTGATTGCAACACTTATCAACATTGACTCTTGAGAAAAAGCGTTGCAGTTCACGGCATCCATCAGGCACGCTATTTTGCATAACTATATGATAATGGTTTAGTTAGCGCTTTCTGTATTATGCAACGCCAACCTACGTTAAATTCACCGAAAGGCAATGGGTTAATGCGTAATCGAATTAACTTTGCGGTCGCAAAACTTTAAAAGACAGATTGTATGAAAAGATTGATGATTGCCCTATTAGTGGGCTTACTGATGTGTCCGGCTTACATGGATGCCAAAATCTACAGGGTGAGACATGCAGGAGATAACCCAAACCCAAAGCCGAGGGTTCCCGCTCTTTATCAAATTGGAGTAGATATAGACTCCGAATCGGGCGACCTGTATGTGACGCCGAACTACGACCTCACGGGTCTGACCATCACCCTGACAGGCGGTGGCGCGACGTACATCAACACGACGGTGTCGCTGACAGCCGGGCAGAGCTATACCGACACGCTGGCCGGATATGACGAGGGAACGTACATCCTGACGCTATCGACCGCCGACGGCGTGATTGCCCAGTACGAGATCACCGTCGAGGCTGACTAATCTACGGCCTTATTATAAGCAGCACTTTATTGGTGCTACTTAATTCATTGTATAAAATTGTATTTACAAATTGACAACAAGCAACTATGACAACTCTAACTTTAACAGCTTTGTCAAGCCACGAGTCGCCAACAGGAGTGTATAATATTGTAGAGGATTATACCATATTAGGTGGTACGTTTGTAATGCCTGCGAATAAAACATTGAAATTTAATGGTGGTTCCATTAACAATGGAACGCTTCAATTAGGCAACAACCTTCTTTTGGACATGGTTGATGGCAGCATTAATGCTAAAATAGCGGGTACTATACAGAACACTGTCATTCGAACAAAGCAAATCAGTGGGATTGACAATCTAAGACTATCAGACTATTCTGGCAAAACCATCAACTGTGACTTGAATAATGATGTTTTAAACCATGTGTTTATTTTAAACAACACCAATACGACTCTCAATACCACCTTTGACGGCATGAATAATATTTTCACATGCAATGTGACGTTTTTCCAGATTTGTGGTCAGTCGAACGTAACTATTAAAAACTTTAATGCGACTGCAAGTGTCCCTAATATTTGTTTTGAGGACATGCCTTCAACTGCTGTAAATGTTACAGGTGTTGACATTAACCACAATACCCTTTACGGTTTTAATGTCGGTATCTCCTTAAACTGTGAAAACGCCTCTTACACAGTCAATTATTGCACGGTATCTGACAATTATATTGTAAACAATTCAGGCACGTCTTCAGGGCAGGGCTACGGAATTCACATGGCACATGCGAACCATTGTACGATATCAAACAATACTATTGTGGCATGCGGTAGGCATTCTATATATCACGGTTATGGCGACAGGAATATAATCCAGTATAATAATATAATTAATCATAGGATATATCAGTCATCAGATTTAAGCCTTAGCGCTGCTGTTGATGTTTCCAGAAAGTCAACTAATTTGACCATTAGTGGAAACACTTTCACAAATTGTTATAATATCTGTATCTTAGTTTATGCTTTTCCACATAGTTTTGAACCAGAAGCTATCAATTTCGATGAAAAATATGGCTGTTGTGAGAACATAACAATCTCGAATAACACATTTCATGTGTCAGCGATGTCTATAGACCATGGGTTTGCGTCAATTATGTTAGGTTACCTACATGCTGGTGACAACACTTCATATTCTGACTTTGTCGATTGCCATGTGAAGGACGTTACAATTTACAACAACAACTTCTATATAGCATCAACGGAAAACCTAAAATGTATTCGCATAGACCAGTGCAAGTACCCCCAAATAAAAAATAACACTATCAGGTTTACTGCTCCATCTACAGGCCATGAGAAGAATCTGATAGAGATTCGTGGTGTATTCAAAAATGCTGAGATCATGATGGCATACATACAATATAACAATTTCCATGCAATGGACAACATCACAAATTATATAGTCAACTGTGTCGGAGAACTGTACTCTCTTAGGAACACATTATTTGACATTACTGTTTCAGATAACACATTTGTGAATCAATATAATGGAAACGACCTCAATTTTAGGACCTATCAGCCATATGGCATAACATCACAGACTTCAAGTAACCTCCATCTTCAGGCAGAAGCATTACAGTAGTTATTATGCAAGTGCTTTTCATTCTCTTACTGCTACTGTCAGCCGTCGAGGCCGGGAGTAAGATGGATTTTAATACCATCCTCAGCCTCGGGCTACCCCTTGTTGAGATTTCCACCATTAACGGAGAGGAACCTTGGTGCGATACTGTAGAGTCTCCGGAAGGCTGCATGGGCCAGGGCATCACCAACATGAACAAAGTGAAGGGGAGGTTGCGCATTTTTGACGGCAGAGATACATTGTATGATAGCGGTGATTATATAAAGGGGGTCAGTGGTATGACCATCAGAGTCAGGGGCAATTCAAGTGCTTGGTCATGGAAGAAGCCTTTCAAGATCAAACTTCAGGTGGGAACGGACTTGTTGACAAGAGGCGACGAAGACAGATACGGTGACAAGGAATGGCTGCTTGTCAAAGACGAACCGATTTCCTTGAATACAGTCATCGGCTTGAAAGTTAACGAGATAATCGGTATGCAGTGGACTCCCGCATACAAAATAGTCAACGTCATGATGAACGGTGACTATCGCGGTGTCTACCTTCTCACCGAGTCTGTGAAGCGAAACAGCCGCTGTCGTCTCGACATTAGCGAGACAGGCTATATCTTTGAGTACGACCCGTACTGGTGGAATGAGGATGTCTATTTCGACACTCCCTACACGTCAGCTCCAGATGCCAAAAGTGCCAAGTTCACTTTCAAGTACCCGTCTGAAGACGATGTCACCTCCAAACATATCTCCTATCTTCAGGGTTTTCTCAGTAAGTTGGAGGCGACCCTCGTTAACGCCCGTTATATAAGTTATCTTGATCTGGACTCCTTCGTTTCGTGGCTCCTCGCTCAGGACATTCTTGGTAATGGTGACGGACATGGATCCAACCTGTTCATGACTAAGTATGACGATTCACCAAGATCAAAGGTGAAGATGGCAAACCTGTGGGACTTTGATGCCATCATGGCTACACCAGAAGCATGGTCGCAAAGCCACTACATTTTTTACTTCGGCGAGCTATGGGACAGCGGCGACAGGACGTTTAAACGTGCCTACAAGAAGAAATGGGATGCTGTGAGAGATAACCTAATCACGGAGCTGTCTGCTTTCCTAAACCAGTTCGCTAATTCGAGAACAGGAGAGGCCTTCAATCGCTCTATCATTTATGATTCTGAGCGGTGGGGCTCGAATGCGAAGTCGCTCCAGGACTTGACAGATGAGGCTCTGTATTGGTTTGCCGACCGTCGGCAATGGCTCAACTGGAATATTAATGGGGAATCCTCTGTCAGGGCTATGAAAACCAATGAACAGCCCACGAGTTTCTACTCGCTTATGGGGCAACGCCTGAGGTCCTCCATCAAAGGCGTCAATATCATCCGCATGAGTGACGGCAAGGTTAGGAAGGAAATGAAGAAATAGAACAAAGAGACCAGATTATTAATTCTAACTTTACAGAGCAAAGATGTTATGAGTCCTTAAATAAATAGCAAAATATTTGGGCATTTCAGAGAATAATAGTAACTTTGCCCACCAGAGTGAACGACAGCTTTCTTGCCAGTCTATCGAATTAGCAGTTCAAGATGGTAAAACTCACAGGAAAGAATGTCATGTCGGCTCACGATTCCATAGCGGAAACGTGGGCTTTTGGCATTGCATTCGTGAGTGGGTACCATACTGCTAAACCCGATAGACGGATGTAGCCAAAGTAACATGCCCACGTTCTCCGTTTTCTTGAAAATCCTTATGATTGTTTCTAAACGAGAAAAACGACATGAAAGCGAACACCAGCGAGGAAGAACTCCTCGACAGAATCGCCCGCCTGCTGGACCGGCTGCTCGAGCCAGGCGGCGCAACCCCTAACGGCAGCCATCTCAGCATCGTCTACGTCGCCCGCGGCGCCCAGCATGTAGACAGGGTGGAGAATCAGTATATCGGCGCTT
>OCTW013407517.1_pt1 | contig 71456 bp, 56 predicted proteins | sample 1539671 | NCBI WGS metagenome assembly OCTW01 (sample SAMN02144230, study PRJEB22623) | gut metagenome | biome: sheep rumen | host: Ovis aries | place: New Zealand | reverse complement strand
CAATCGATGTTTTAAAAACATCTGGCTTGAATCACAAATGATTCATGTTGCATTGTTTAGTTTTCAAAGAACAACTCTGTCTTTCGAAGCTCGCTTTCGTTTGAAAGGCTTTGCTTCAAGCGACTCATTTATTGTACTGCATCTCTTTCAGTCTGTCAAGAACTTTTTTATTTTTCTTTTTTGTCTGAAAGACAGCCACTCTGCATGTCCTGCAAGGCGTTTCCACTCAAGGAACGATGTTCTTGCATTCGCTGCTTATCGGCCGGTGTCTTGCGGCGACTTGTAATATATTACAGGGTTTTCACGTATTTGTCAACACCCTTTTTATATTTTTTTCTTTTACGCATTGCAGAAGCGATAGCCCGCGCCTCTCACGGTCTCGATGTAGTACGGATGCGCCGGATCCGCTTCGATCTTCTCCCGGATCCTGTTGATATGCACGGCCACCGTGGCACTGTCCCCCAATGCATCGATCCCCCAGATCCGTTCAAAGAGCCGTTCTCGTGAAAAGACAATGCCACGGTTTTCCATGAAGAACTGCAGAATCTCGAATTCCCGATTCGTCAGATGAATTTCCCGCTGCTGACAAAACACGCGGCGAGAATCCGGCTCCAGGACAAGGTCTTTGCAGCCCAGCCGCTTCACCACAGTCCCGCCCCTTCCCTTCAGCTGCGCATAGCGCGAGAGATGAGCCTTGACCCGTGCCACGAGTTCGCCGGGGCTGAAGGGCTTTGTCATGTAATCGTCCGCCCCAAGGCCAAAACCGCGGATCTTGTCGATATCAGTCTGACGTGCCGACACGATGATGACTGGGATATCGAGTTTGGTCCGGATGCGGCGGCAGAGATTGAATCCATCGATATGTGGCAGCATGAGATCCAGGATGACGAGGTCAAAATGGCCGCTCAACGCAGCTACCTGTCCTTTGGAGCCGTCTTCCTCAATCACTACCTCAAAATCAGATGCTTCCAGATAATCCCGCTCCAGCTCTGCGATCTCACGATCATCCTCCACGATGAGGATTTTTTTCATGATGCTCATCCCTTCCTCGCGTCTCTCACTGCGATACCTCGTGTTCTTTCTTCTTGTCCTTTTCGGGAAGCCACAGGCAGATGCAAAGGCCATGCGGCAGGGCCGGGCGGGCCCAGATGCGCCCGCCCATCGCCTCGACGATCTGTGCCGTGACAGCCAGCCCGAGGCCGCTGCCCTTTGCCACACCGGCTCTCGCCTTATCCGTGCGATAAAACGATTCAAAAATCCGCCCGAGATCTTCCTCAGCAACGCCGCGCCCCCGGTCCTCCCCTTCCAGGAGATAGCCGCCGTCTCGTTCCTGCAGGCGAAACGTCAGGCTGCCCGCGCACGCACCTCTGTATTTTATCGCATTGCTCAGGAGGTTGTCGAGCACGCGCTGAAACTGGATCCGGTCGAGCTGCACGCGAGCAGATTCTTTGCCGGTCTCATTGACGAACGACAGCGAAAACCCCTGATCGCGCAGAGTCTCTGCCTGCAGCGAGACGTACTGCTGCAAGATGGACACAAGATCTGCATGCTCCCAGTGGAAGGCGATCTTGCCGAGCTCCAATTTCGAAAGGAGAAAGAGTTCGTGGACCATGCTCTCCATACTCTTACTCGTGTGATAGACAAGCTCCAGATAATGCTGCTGTTTTTCCGGCGTATTGGCAATGCCGTCGAGAATGCCGCTCGTATACCCCTGGATCTTTGTCAGAGGCGTCGCCAGATCGTGTGCGATGCCCGCAAAGAGTTCTTGCCGATTCTTCTCATACTGTTCGCGGAGTTTTCGGCCAGCCTGCAATTGCCTGCGCATGTCTTCAAAAACAGCGGCCGTTTCACCCAGTTCATCTGTCCCATGGCTCTGTACCGGAGTATCGTAATCGCCCCGTCCGATGCGGCGAGCCGACTGCTGCAGATCCGTGAGAGGCTGGACGATATCGCGGGACATGCGCCGGACGAGGAATGTGCCCACGAGAATGATGATGATGGCTGCCAAAAGGAAGATGCCCCATCCCACAGCCTGCCATATCAGCCCCATGTGCGGCGGGAAGAATCCCTCGCCGATCTGGAAGGGGACCGGGCCCATCGCGACAGCGATAGACGCCTGATCCCGGGACACATAGCGGTAAACCAGCCCTGACTCATCCCAGCGCATCACATTGCCCTCCCCCGGTGCCGCCTGATACGAGGCGGCAATCAGGGCCTGCGCGCTTCCCGGCTCCGTTTCGTAATCCAGGTTGCCGTTGCGGATGACCGCCACCTGGATGCCCAGTTCCTCCATGGACTTCGTATGGCGTTCCAGCTTCTCATCCTCACCGCCGTCAACATTGGAGAACAGGTGGCTGAGCCCCAGGAGGACCGGGATCGTATCCCCTGCCTCCGGCCAGAGGATCTCCATCTCGCGTTCCCGGAAATTCCCGGTAGCGCGCAGGCCGTGAAAGACAGCACTGCCAATGCCGACCAGCAGCAGCACCGGTATGAGGACCATGATGACATTATTGAGCAGCAGCCGGTAGCGCACCGACAGGTCGCGCAGTTTCATACATCTCATCTCCTCCCGAAAATCCTGTGTCAGGGTATCTGCGGATTCTTCCGGTTCCCTGACAGGTATGTTTCCAGAATTCCATGCGATGCATCACTTTTCCTGCCCGTCATTTCTTCGTGGCCATCGTATGGCACCTCTGCATCCAGGCGGTAGACAACGTAATTGCTGCTGCTGCCGACCTCCTTCCAGTACCCGGGCACCTTCAGCCCGAGCTCTTTTACATGCTCCCGGTCTGTCACGAGAAGCGTATCCGCCCTCCGGTCCATCTTCTCAATGGAAGCAAACGGCATGACATTCGTCGCCGTCCAGCTCATCTTGTGCGGACGCGCCTTCTCGATGTCGTCCTGCGTGGCGACCAGGCGCTGCGGGCACAGCGAACTGTAGTATGCGATGGAGACCGGATACCGGATCCCATACGTCAGGATGACTGTGTCCGGCAGGCTCTGCTGCTCCAAGACCTTCGCAATGTCCTGACCGGAGCTGTTTCGCGTGGCAAGCGGAAAAATGGCAAACAGCGCGATGAGATAAGCGGCGCCCATGCCCCTTGCCATGCGCCAGAACATCGTTTCATGTCCGAGGAAGAAGCGGCCCATCAGGACAGCCAGCGGCATCATGTACGGGAAGGTGTAGGTCATGTATTTCGAGGCCATGCATTCAAATGCGACAAAGACAGACACGCTCCAGACCAAAAGGAAGCGCTCGCGCTCTCCTGACGGCAGATGCACCTCTCTCTTGAACAGGCGCCTGAGACACGACGGTACGACGACCAGTGACCAGGGGAAAAAGCCCACCAGGAAGACCAGCAGGTAATAATACCAGACATTGTTGCGCGGATGCTCCGAGACGGTTGCGCGCAGGACATTGTGCACGCCGAGGAATGTGTCGAGAAAGTCGCTGCCGTGCAGGAGGTACATCGGCACGTACCAGAGGCCGGTCACGACGAGAAAGAGCGCCAATCCGCCCAGCATGTGGATGCTGCAGAGCATGGACAGCCGCCGCTGCCAGAGGAGGAAGATCAAGATGACCAGCCCCGGCAACGCAAGGCCGATCGGGCCCTTATCGAGGACGGCGAGCGCGGCCGCAGCAAAAGCCAGATAATAATACCTGCCCCGGCCGCTCTCATAACCGGCATAAAAACTCATCAGGGATGCGCTGACCGTCGCGAAGAGCGTCATATCGGTGACGATCGCATGACCGAGATACCAGTACTCGACGGACACCCCGAGGAGCACGGCCGACAGCAGTCCTGTGCGGCGATCGTAGAGCCGCGCAGCAAATCCATATGTCATGAGGATGCCCGCCACGGCAAAGACAGCCGGAAAAAAGCGCGCGACAAAATCCGTCATGCCAAACAGATGAAACGACCCGATGAGTTCCAGGTAAAACAAGATGGGCTTGTCATACCAGTAATTGCCAAAGATCCGCGGCGAAACATAGTCGCCGGCCGCAATCATCTCTTTGGCCGTTTCCGCATAATTCGACTCCACGGGGTCGGTGATCGGCAGCGCCCAATTGCCCAGCATGTAGAGCAACAGGCCGGCAACTGCCAGGCTGAACACATCTTTTCTTCTCATCTCTTACCTCCTGCAATCCTGATTTCAGTTCAAGTATAGGGAGGAGAGATAAACACGTCTTAAACGGCGTCTAACGAACGAGAAAAACCGCCTCAACCTGCGGTCACAGGATGAGGCGGTCGTTTTAACCGCGCACGGCGCTCATTGTGCCGGCATCATGATGATGTTGACGGGCAGATTGGATGCGCCTGGCGGCGAGAACTCAAAGGTGACAGGGGCGCCTTCATAGACACCGAGGTCAGTGAGCTCTGTCGTCTCCGTCAGGATGGCCAGCCCCTCTTCGCGTGCCTTCTGGGTGGCATCCGACTCCGGCGGTGTCGCATCGCCGAAGTACGGCCGTTCATACGGCGTCTCGATCATGCGGCGCCTTACCGCATCCTGCGCCACCGTCATGGCGCCGGCGTAAATGCCGCCGAGCGGGCTCAGGTAGTACTGGACGGCGCCGCTCTTCACGACGGGAATCTGGAGTTTGTAGAGCACGCCGTAATTGCCGTAGTTCGTGACGGCGCTGCCGTCTGTCGCATCGATGCCCGTGCGATAGCGGTCATGGATGTCGTCAGCCAGTGGGAAGTAGACCGTGCCATCCACCGCGGGATCGTACGCCTTGGATGAAGTCAGCGTGCGGTTCATGCCCTGGAATGTGCCGCGCAGGCGCTGCTCGTCCTTCGGCAGCACCCTTGCCTGCTCGAGGAATTCGTATGGGTCGGTATCGGCTGGGTACATGATGACCGACACCTTGATCGGCCGGTTGGAGGCAAAGTCATAGACGCCGTAGACGAGGTCGCCGGGATGCAGGATGGTCGTATCCATATTCTCCTGCAACAGGCGGTGGCGGCCACGGCCGATGTAGATATCGCCGTGTGCCTCCCCTTCGAAGTACGCCATCTGCGTCATCTTGCCGACGTGGAGGTAGTCAGGGCTCGGGTAGCACGCGCCGCCGCGCGTCACGCGGACGATAGCAGGCTGGCCGTCCGCGCTCTGCAGGACGACAGCGACCTTCTTGTCGGAGTCGCTGCTGTTCAGGTGATAGTAGAGGATGCGCGCCTCCCCCTTGACGGTATCCTGGTAGAGGATGCCGTCTTCGGTAACTGACTCGGGGCTGTCCGAAAAGAGCAGCGTGCCGCCCTCATCCTTTGATTCGACGGGCCACATCTTCATGACATGCGACTTGAATGGCTTCTTGCCGGCATTCTGCGCGACGTGTTCCCGCAGGATTTCTGCCACCTTCTGCTGGATGCCGATGGCAGGATTCTGCTTTGCCTGCTCCTTCTTCTCTTTTTTCGCCACCTTCGCGTTTTTTGTGTCTTTTGTGTCCTTCTCGTCGGCAGCAGTTGCCAGCGCCTTGACCGCCTGCTGCATTTCTGCAGGTGCGGGCGCGGCTTCCTTATGGCGCGCCAGTGCATTCTGCGAAAAGAATACACCGGACAACAGGCAGGCCAGCAGCCCTGCGGCAATCTTCTTCTTGCGTCTCACGTGCGTGTTCTTCTTTCTTGTTCTTTGACTTGCATGGAAATGTCTCATGATTCATTCTCCAAATGCTGATGGATGCGGAGCTTCGTGAATACCTCTGCCTTCAACAGGCGAAGCTTGAATTCGAAGAGGCCGAAGCGCGGATGCGGGATGTTGACGCGCTGCATCAGGTACGGATTCGTCTCAAACGTATTGAGTCCGGCATCTCCCGTCACGGCTGTCAGGTAGCCATTCTGCTCCAGCAGTTCCGGCATGGTCTCATCGTACGCGCCGTTCGGGTAGGAGAAAGCGTAGACCGTATGGATGCCGTTCCACTCGAGCAGGAGCTTCGACAGATGCACTTCATCGAGCCGCCTTGCTGCGTCCATCGAGGTCAGCGGATCGTGGTTGGCCGTATGGCTGCCGATCTCGATGCCGCGCACCTGCATCGCGCGCAGCTGATCCCACGTGAGGTAGCCAGGCTGACCGATCTGATTCGTGATGACGTAGACCGTCGCCTTCATGCCGTATTCCTCGAGAATGGGCAGCATCTCCGTGTAATTGTCCTCATAGCCGTCATCAAACGTCAGGATGATGGGCTTTGCTGGCAGCTCCATCTTGCCGCGCTTCGCCTTCATGAAGTCGAGCATCGAGATGGTCGTGTAACCCTGCTGCTGGAGATAGTCGAGCTGCTGCCGGAAGTCCTCGGGAGGCACATTGTAGGCATAGGCATCTTCATCGACAGATTCCGCAACTTCGTGGTACTCGAGGACCGGGATGCCATCCGGTGCCGGCGAGAACACCAGCCAGAGGACGACAGCCAGGAGCAGGAACACGAGACCCAGTAACCATTTTTTCAAGCGACTCAAATCGTACAATCCCCTTCCTTTTTTTCCGCTGCCTGTTCTGCTGCAGCAGCCAATGCGTGGAGCTTGCGCAAGCGGTGATTCACGCCGGACTTGCTGACGCCGAGCATCTCTCCGAGCTCCACTATGCTCGCACCGGGCTCTTCAAGACGCGCCTCGGCCGTCTCGCGCAATCGTTCCGGCAGAGCGGCGAGGCCGCCCTCCCGCCGCTGCAGCACTTCAATGTCGTGGAGTTGGCGACCAGCCGCATCCACGGCCTTCTGCAGATTCGCCGTCTCACAGTTGACGAGGCGGTTGACCTGTGAGCGGACTTCCTTGATGTTGCGCGCGATCTCAAACTCTTCCACCGCCTTGTCGGCATGCAGCATGGCCAGGAAGTCGATGATCGCATCGCCCTCCTTGAGGTAGACGATGTAGGAGTCCTTGCGGTCCGTGAAGCCGACGGGAAAATCCATGCGCTTCATCAGCGTGTAGAGCAGATTGCCGAGGCCGTAACTGCCCGTGACGAGCTCCAGATGATAGCTGGCCTCCGGGCGGTTGACACTGCCCCCGCCCAAAAAGGCGCCGCGCAGATAGGCTGCGCGGCAGCACGTTTTCCGCAGGATGCCCATGTCGGAATCCATGTTGAGGCTCGCATCGTGAAGGAAGCCGAGATGCTCGAGGAGTGTCGCGACAGGCGGCGCCGGCATGACGCGGACGCTGTAGCTGTTGTTCTTCTTGAGCCTGCGGTTGCGGCTGACCGTGATCTCCGTGCGGATGCTGCCGCCCTCGCTCTTGAGGAGCTGCAGGACCTTGCGGGCCACGGCCGCATTCTCTGTCGTGAAATTGAGGCCAAAGGTATGGTGCATGCCGAACGTGATGGTCGCCCCCATGCGCAGGAGCGCTGCGAGCTCTGCCGTTCGGCAGCAAGAATCCTCATACGTCAGCCTGGCCAGCTCATTCTTGACCTCCGTTGAAAACGACGGCAAGGTCATACCTCCTATCTATTGATTCCACTAATTCGGATATCTCTCAATTATGCCTGCTTCGCATATAGTGGTCGCTGCCATTGCCGGGGCGCAGGCCGTCGACCATCTTCATGACATTGCGGCAGAGCTTCTGCGGATCATGGCGGATGACATCCGACTCATTGATGATGTCCGCCTTGAGGAAGCCGATGCCGAGCGCGTTGATGGCCTCCTCGTCGACTTCGACCGGATAAGCGCCTTCCTTGGCGTAATACGCCTGCATCTCCTTCGAGATGGGCGCGTTGTTGACGAGCATGTAGTCGATGACACCCTGCCCGCCGTGGTCGAGGATGGCCTTCGCGTGCATTGAGGCCGTATAGCCGTCCGTCTCGCCGGGCTGCGTCATGACATTGCAGATGTAGATCTTGACAGCCTTGCTCTTGCGCAGCGTCTCCGCCACGCCGTCGACGAGCAGATTTGGCATGATGCTCGTATAGAGGCTGCCCGGGCCGAGGATGATGGCATCGGCATGCATCAGCGCATCGAGTGCCGCCTGCACTGGCTGTACATGCGGCGGGAAGAGCTTGACGCGGCGGATGTGCTTGTGGACCTCCGGGATGTGCGACTCGCCCTCGACGACAGAGCCGTCGTCCATGATGGCGTCGAGGCGCACATGCTCCTTTGAGGCTGGCAGGACCTCGCCCTTGACGGCCAGGACCTTCGACGACTCGCGCAGGGCCGTCTCGACATCGCCCGTGACCTCTGTCATCGCCGCGATGAAGAGATTGCCGAAAGAATGGCCGGCGAGCTCGCTCTTGCCCTTGAAGCGGTACTGGAAGAGCTTTTCCATCAGCGGCTCCGTGTCGGCCAGCGCGACGAGACAGTTGCGCAGGTCGCCCGGCGGGATTATGCCGAGGTCTTCGCGCAGCCTGCCCGACGAGCCACCGTCATCGGCGACCGTCACGACAGCCGAGACATTCGACGTCGCCGCCTTGATGCCGCGCAGGAGCACGGAGAGGCCGTGGCCGCCGCCGATGACGGCGATGTTCGGCCCCTTGCCGAGCCGGCGCTTCTCGTAGATGATGTCGACGAGGCGCTCGGAATTATCCGGCAGCAGCACCATGATGACCGAGCGGATGACGAAGCGCGTCGCGATGAGCATGAGGCCGATGCCCACGATGACGACGGCGATGCCCACGAGCGTCGTGAACATGTAGTTGTAGCTGCCCTTCCAGAGGTAGACCGCGCGGAAAATCGCCTCCTCGATCAAGTCGAGGTACTTGTAGTTGAAGACCAGGGCGAGTCCGAGGCTGACGAGCATGACGCCGACCGAGAAGAGCAGCAGCCATCGCTTGAATTTCATGCCCGGATAGAGCCATTTCAGAAGATGCATGCTCAACACTCCTCACGTACATGCTCACGCACATCGTTCTTCATAAGGTCGCGGTGCTCGAGGCGCGTCGAGTAACCCTGCGCCGTCAGGCGATCGAAGATGTGCTTGGCGATGTAGACACTGCGGTGCATGCCGCCCGTGCAGCCGACTGCGATGACGAACTGACTCTTGCCCTCTTTGATGTACTGCGGCACGAGGAAATCGATCATCTCATCGAGCAGGCGCGTGAACTCCTTTGTCACCGGCCACTTCGCGATGTACTCCGCGACCTCCGGCACAGCGCCGCTCTTGTGGCGCATCGATTCGATGTAGAAGGGGTTCGGCAGGAAGCGCACGTCGAACACCATGTCCGCATCGAGCGGCATGCCGAACTTGAAGCCGAACGACAGCACGTTGATGCTCATCTGCTCGCCGCCCGACGTGCCGAACAGCCGGTGGATCTTGTCGCGCAGGTCGACCTTGCGCAGTTCCGACGTGTCAATGATGTACGTCGCCTTCGCGCGCACGGGTGCCAGGCGCTCGCGCTCCTTCGCGATGCCTTCGGAGATGCGCGAGGTCGGCGCCATCGGATGGCGGCGGCGCGTCTCCTTGTAGCGGCGGATGATGGCCGGGTCGGATGCATCCATGAAGAGCATCTCATAGGGCACATCGTCCTTGTCCATGTCGTTGAGCGTGTGGACAAACGTGTCAAAGAACTCGCGGCTGCGCGTGTCGACGACGAGCACGACCTTGCGGACATGGCCGCCGGAATGCTTGCAGAGCTCGACAAACTTCGGGATGAATACAGGCGGCAGGTTGTCCACGCAGAAGTAGCCGAGATCCTCGAGGTAGCGGCTCGCCTGCGTCTTGCCGCCGCCCGACATGCCCGTCACGATGACGAGGCGGAAGCCTTCTTCCTTTGCCTGTTCCGTTTTTACCATTTCACTCATCTGTCCCACCTCCGAGTACCAGATCATAGATGGCCTTAGCGAAGCCGAATTCTTCGCAGCGGCCCGTCTCGTAGTCACAGACCGCCTTGACCTCCGGCACGGCATTGCCCATCGCCACGCTGTGGCCCGCAGCCTTGAGCATCGGCAGGTCGTTGTACGAGTCGCCGATGGCCATCGTATCCTCGATGGCGATGCCGAGCTTCTCAGCCAGGCGGCGCAGCCCTTCGGCCTTCGATACACCCGGGTTGACAATCTCACCGTAGCGGGCGTTCGACTGCATCGCAACGATATCCGCGCCAAAGCGCTCATTGAGGATGGCGAGACGGCGCTCCGTCTCCTGGCCGTCCTCTGAAATGGTCAGCAGCTTGCAGACCTCCTGCGTGTGTTCGCGCAGGCCATCCCAGCCGACGACATGGGCCGTGACCTTCTGCGCATTCTCATATCCCTGCGCATAGGCATCATGCACCGGCACCCAGAGCTCATCGCGGCTGTACGACTGCAGGTACCAGCCCTGCTCTTGGCAGAAGTCCACGACCTTCCCGATGACCTCCGGCTTCAGGTAGCTCGTGTGGTAGACCTTGCCCTGCGCCGACTTTATGAGCGCGCCGTTGTAGGTGATGATCGGCACATCGACGCCGAGCGCCTCCGCCACAGGCAGAGCTGCCCGGTACATGCGCCCCGTCGCGATCGTCACGATGACGCCGGCGCGCACGGCCTTCTGCACGGCTTCTATATTTTCACGCGGAACATCCTTGCCGCTCGGCAGCAGCGTCCCATCAAGATCTGTCACAAAAAGTTTTACTGACATAGTAGCGCCTCCTTCATATACGGAAGTAACCTAGTCTTATTATCCCCACATCGGCCCCAAAATGCAAGTCAGCAGAATGTCTTTGCTTATTTCTTTCTCCATGATAGAATAGAAAGATGTTATTTTCCTGACAAACGAAAGAAGGTCTTTTCTTGAACTGGAAGCTCGTCCTTGCGATTCTCACGTGCAATATCCTCTTCATGTCCTCAAGTTACACCATGCTCATCCCGTTCCTGCCGATGTACCTGACGATGGAACTCGGCGTTTCGGAAGCCGATGTCAACATCTGGTCCGGCATCGTCTTCTCCGCCTCATTCCTCGTCTCCGCCATCATGGCACCGATCTGGGGGCGCATGGCTGACACGAAGGGCAAGCGCATCATGGCCATGCGCGCGAGCTTCCTGCTCTCCATCAGTTACTTCCTCGGCGGCATCGTCGAGACGCCGGGGCAGCTCACGCTCATGCGCCTCTTCCAGGGCTTCGCCTCAGGCCTCTGGCCGATGGATCTCGCCATCATGACGCTCTACGCGCCGCCGAAAAAGCTCGGCTTCTGCCTCGGCGTCATGCAGGGCACTCTGACGGCAGGCGGCGTCGTCGGGCCGCTGCTCGGCGGCGTCCTTGCCGAGGCTGTCGGCATGCGCTACTCCTTTTTCCTGGCCGCCGCCGCGCTCTTCATGAACTTCCTGATCTTCACCTTCATCATCAAGGAGCCGCCCACTGCCAAGAAGGCAGCTGATCAGGAAGCGGCACCCGAAGAGGATGTCTCGCCCTGGCGCATGCCGCTGCTGCGCAACATGCTGCTCTGCGGCACGCTCGTGCAGATGGTCATCCTGATCCTGCAGCCGGTCCTCACGACGTACGTCGCCAAGCTCGCAGGCCCCATGCCGAACATCGTCTTCGTCGCAGGCCTCGTCTTCTCGCTCGGCGGTATCGCGGGCGCCATGGCCGCGCCATTCTGGGGAACCTTCGGACAGCGGCGTGGCTTCTTCCGCGCCATGTGCCTCGGCATGGCGGGCGCCGGCCTCTCCATGATCATCCAGGGCATCCCCGACACCCTCCTGCCGTTCGCCGTCATGCAGTTCGTCGGCGGCCTCTTCTTCTGCGGCATCCATCCGTCCATCAACGCCGTGCTCGCCAGCAACACCCCGCCGTCCTACAAGGGGCGCATCTTCGGCATGCTGTTTGCCGCACAGCAGGTAGGCTCCATGGCTGGCCCCCTGCTCGGCGGCCTCATTGCGACATACCTCGGCATCCACTGTGTCTTCGCCTTCTCCGGCCTCCTGCTGCTCTGCCTGAGCTCTGCCATCTGGCACCGCTACCGCGGCCAGCGCGGCTGCTGAGCGCGCACGATCTTCTGCGATTTTGCAGAAGCAGCAGGACTTTGCGCCGCCCGCGCAGAAATAACATGTGATTTACGCATGACGTAAATCGTGATGGACGATTCACAGCCATATATTACCCACTGCCTCAACCTCGTATCCCGAAGGATGTGTCCCGTATGAACTTTCACTACGCAGATAAAATCGCTTACTTCTTCATCGCCTTTTCCCTCTACCTGCTGCTGCGCGCCTTTTCCGAAGTGCACGTCGCACCGCTGACGAACATCCTGCTCTACGTCTCCATCGCCATCTCCCTGCTCGCCAGCAACATCCCGCGCGTCATCGACATCCCGCTCCACTTCGCCTACCCCGTGCGCTGCGTCGAGATCTTCAGCTTCGGCCTAGCCGTCGTCTGCTTCCTCGTGCTCTGCATGCGCCATATGTTCATCTAAACGACTGCACTTTTACCAGCAAAAAGGCCAGGACCCAAAAAGAGGTCCTGGCCTTTTTCTATGATAAGCGATATCAAGGTCAAGCCTTGGCAGCTGCGGCTTCCCAGCCGAGTTCGAGGGCTTTCATGTTGGCCTCGACGGTGTGCGGCGGGACGCGGTTGGCGACGGCTTTCTTGATGGCGTCGAAGGAGACGATGCCGGTGAGGCGCACGAGGGCGCCGAGGGCGACGATGTTTGCAAAGAGCGGCTTGCCGACTTTCTCGATGGCAAGCTTCGTGATGGGGATGCGCACGACGTGCGGGAAGTCGGGCACATTCGGGACGAGCTGCTCATCGAGGACCAGGAGCCCCGCGGGATTGAGGTCCTTCCAGTACTTGTCGGCCGCTTTCTGCGTCATGGCCAGCACGAGGTCCGGCACGAGTACGTGCGGATGGTAGATGGGCGCATCGTCGATGATGACCTCGGATTTCGACGCGCCGCCGCGCGCCTCCGGGCCGTATGACTGCGACTGGACGGCTTCCTTGCCCTCGTCGACTGCCGCAGCCGCCAGGATGATGGCCGCCGTGATGACGCCCTGTCCGCCCGAACCGGATAATCTAAGCTGTTTCCTCATTTGTCAGCACCCCCTGCGCGTTCGATGACCTGATCGTATGCAGCATCGTAGTCGATGGCCTGCGAGCTGTAGAGGCAGCCAATCGGGAACTTGTCCTCGCGCTTCTCCTCTGGCAGCTTGTCCCAGGCCGCCTTCATGACAGCGTGGTCGCGCATCCACTTGAGCATGTCAGCCGGGCTGCCCATGCGGTTCTTGCGGCCAAAGGCCGTCGGGCACTGGACCATCGCCTCAATGAACGAGAAGCCCTTGTTGTCAAGGCCATCGGCGATCATGTTCGTCATGTGCTGGACGTGGAAGGCCGTCGAGCGCGCGACATACGTCGCGCCGGCCGCCTCCGCGAGCTTGCAGGCATCGAAGGTGCGGTCGACCGAGCCGTACGGAGCCGTCGTCGCCTTGGCGCCGACAGGCGTCGTCGGCGAAGCCTGGCCGCCCGTCATGCCGTAGATGTTGTTGTTGAACATGATGACCGTGAGGTCCACATTGCGGCGGCAGCCGTGGATGAAGTGATTGCCGCCAATGGCCGTGCAGTCGCCGTCGCCCGTGATGACGATGACGTTGAGGTCCGGATTGGCGAGCTTGATGCCCGTCGCGAACGGGATGGCGCGGCCGTGCGCCGTGTGCAATGTGTCAAAGTCCATGTAGCCCGAGGCGCGCGACGAGCAGCCGATGCCCGAGACGATGACCGTGTTGTCCTGCGACCAGCCCTTCTTCTCGACGGCCTGGACGATGGCCTTCATCGCGATGCCGTTGCCACAGCCGGGACACCAGAGATGCGGCAGATGATTCTGGCGGAAATATTGTTCAAAACTCCGTTCCATCACGCATTACCTCCTGCAATCATATTCTCGATGGCGGATGTGATGTCCGCCGGTTCAAATGATTTCATGTCGTACTTGCCGCAGAGCGTGACCTTGCAGTCACTGTGCGCAGCGCGGCGCACTTCGTGGACAATCTGCCCGTAGTTGAGCTCTGCCACAAGAATGCCCTTGACCTTGGCCGAGAGCGCCTCAATGGCCTTGTCGGCAAACGGCCAGATGGTCATGAGGCGTAGCATGCCGACCTTGCGGCCTTTCTCGCGCTCCATGCGCACCGCCTCATAGGCCGTGCGCGCCGAGCCGCCGAACGAGACGACGGCATACTCGGCATCGTCCATGAAGTACGACTCCGTGTGGATGATCTCCTCGCCGGCGCGCGCGATCTTCTCGTGCAGGCAGCGGATGGACGCCTCCGTAACCTCCGGGCTGCCGGACGGGAAGCCCGTATCATCGTGAATGAGGCCCGTCACGTGGATGCGGTAGCCCTGGCCGAAGTCTGCAACATTCGGCACGAGATCCTCGTCCGGCGCAAACGGCTCATAGCCCTCCGCACGCGACTTCTTCGGCTTGCGGCGCGGATAGACCTCTACATGCTCCGGCAGCTCGACCTTCTCGCGCAGATGGCCGATGACCTCGTCCATGAGCAGGATGACAGGCGTGCGGAAGCGCTCCGCGTAATTGACGGCCATGACCGTCGCATCGTACGTCTCGCGCACGCTCCACGGCGCGAGCGCGATGATAGGATGGTCGCCGTGCGTGCCCCAGCGCGCCTGCATGACATCACCCTGCGACGGCGAGGTCGGCTGGCCCGTCGACGGGCCGACGCGCTGCACATCGACGAGCACGCACGGGATCTCCGCGCAGGCCGCGTAGCCGATGAGCTCCTGCTTGAGGGAAAAGCCCGGGCCGCTCGTCGCATCCATGACCTTGCTGCCCGCCAGCGACGCACCGAGGATGGCGCCCATGCTCGCGATCTCATCTTCCATCTGGACGAACTTGCCGCCGTGTTTCGGCAGCAGGCGCGCCATCGTCTCCGCGATTTCCGTGGACGGCGTGATCGGATAGCCGGCGAAGAAGTTGACGCCAGCTGCGATTGCACCTTCTGCGCAGGCCTCATTGCCCTGCATCAATCTCGCTTTGCTCATTGTGCTGCCTCCTTGACTCTATCCACAAAAATCGCATAATCGGGGCAGCGCAGCTCACACTGGCCGCAGCCGATGCACGCCTCCTTGTTGACGACCTGTATCTTGCCGAGCTCGCTGACCGCCAGCACGGACTTGGGGCAGAACGCCGCACAGATGCCGCAGCCCTTGCAGCGCACCGTCTTGATGGTGATCTCTGACTTCATGGTATTCCCTCCTGAAGATATCACAGCTTCATATGTGAATAATGCATAGTAACTATGTTTCTTTCGCCATATACTTTTACATCATAGCAGATAATTGCCTAAAAATCCAGCTTTATTGTAAATTTATGGTTGTATACAAGACAAATGTGCATAGAACCGAGTACAAATTCCTCTCCTATCACATCCTCTATTGGATAGTTCGCCGCCAGGAGACATTTCCCCTTCTTTTCGGCGGGCGGCAGGATTTTCCTCTACCCGTCGCCAATAATAGAGGTACACATGAGCACAATCCATGCAAGACATATACAGGGGGTTTTCTTATGCAGAGTTTTGAATTCAAGATGCCGACCGAGATCATCTTCGGCCGCCATGCTGAGGACCGCGTAGCCGAGAAGCTGCGCGCGTACGGCGCGAGCCGCGTCTACATCGTCTACGGCGGCGGCAGCGTCGTCAGGAGCGGCCTGCTCTCGCGCATCGAGTGCCAGCTGACGTCAGGCGGCCTGGCCTTCCAGGTCCTCGGCGGCGTCCAGCCGAATCCGCGCGTCGCGCTCGTGCGCGAGGGCATCCGCGAGGCGCTCGCCTTCAAGGCGAACTTCATCCTCGCTGTCGGCGGCGGCAGCGTCATCGACTCGGCCAAGGCCATCGCGCACGGCGTGGCCAACCCGGGCACGGATATCTGGGATTTCTGGAGTGGCCGCGCCAAGCTCGAGAAGACGACGCCCGTCGGCTCTGTGCTGACGCTCGCAGCGGCTGGCAGTGAGACGAGCGACTCCGCCGTTCTGACGAACGAGGACACGATGCGCAAGGTCGGCCTGAACACGCCGCTCAATCGCCCGGTCCTCGCCTTCATGAACCCGGAACTGACCTTCACCGTCCCCGAGAAGCAGCTCGTCTGCGGCGTCTCCGACATCATCATGCACACGCTCGAGCGCTACTTCACCAAGGTCAAGGAGGCCAACGTCTTCACCGACCGCGTGGCGGAAGACCTCATCAAGACCGTCATGGACGCCTCAAAGGCAGCCGTCAAGGACCGCGAGGACTACGATGCCATGAGCGAGATCATGTGGTGCGGCAGCGTCTCCCACTCCAACTTCACGGAGCTCGGCCGCGGCAAGGACTTCTCCGTCCACAAACTCGGCCACGAGCTCAGCGCCCGCTTCGACGCGACGCACGGCGCCTCGCTGACATCGCTCTGGGGCTCCTGGGCCCAGTACGTCTACCAGGATGACACGGCCCGCTTTGCGCAGTTCGCCGAGCGCATCTTCGGCATCGAGGCAAGCGCGGGCACAGAGGAAGAGCGCGCCCGCCAGGGCATCGAGAAGATGGTCGCCTACTTCAAGAGTCTCGGCATGCCCGTGAGCCTGCCGGAACTCCTCGGCACCAAGCTCAACGACAGCGAGCTCTACAGCCTCGCCGACCTCGCCACGGCCGGCGACACGAAGAAGCTCGGCACCTTCCACCCGCTCAATCGCAAGGATGTCCTCGCCATCTACAAGCTTGCCAACAGATAAGAAGCGCACATGCAAAAGCCCCGGCCCTGGATGAAAATCATCCGGGACCGGGGCTTTCTATGACTCAGGGTTATCGAATTACAGTCAGTTCAAACGAACGCGATCATTTGCCAAGAGCAGCCTGACCTTTGTCGAGGAGTTCCTTGCCGCAGTGCTTGACGACGAGGCACGCGAGCGTCATCAGGGCGATGGCGAGCACGAGCTGCAGGCCGTCGACGCCGATGAGGAACTTGCCGGCCATGAGCTTCATGATGCCGCCGTAAACGCTCATGACGAGCGCCGTCATCGTGACGATGAACATGAAGACCATCGGCACGTAGAGCATCCAGCCCTTGCGGTTCGTCATCTTGAGGAAGACGGCGAGCGAGATCAGGACGAGTGCGGAGAGCAGCTGGTTGGCTGCGCCGAACAGCGGCCAGATATTCATGTAGCCAGCGAGGCAGAGGCCATAGGCGAAGATGAGCGTGAGGATCGTGGAGACGTACTTGTCCATGAAGAACTTCTGCGCACCGCTTGCCTCGACGCCATCGCTCGGCTTGATCATCTCCTGGAAGGACATGCGGCCGATGCGGGCGACGGAGTCAATCGTCGTCATGCCGAGTGCCGATACGCACATCGTGATGAAGCAGGCAGAGAAGCCGGCCGGCAGGCCGAAGATGTTCGTGAAGAACGTGCTGATGCCAGCTGCGAAGATCTGGAACGGCGTGCCCTGTGCCATGACACCGTTCGAGGCAGCAGCGCAGGCGATGGCCAGAGCGACGACGCCGAGCATGCACTCGCAGAGCATCGCGCCATAGCCTACTGGCAGCATATCCTTCTCATTGGCGATGGCCTTCGAAGACGTGCCGGAAGATACGAGGCTGTGGAAACCGGAGACCGCGCCGCAGGCGATCGTGATGAAGAGGATCGGGAACAGCGGCTTGCCGCTGACTTCAAAACCGACAAAAGCCGGCATATTGACCGACGGGTTGGCGGCGATGACACCGATGACGCCGCCGGCGACCATGCCGAGAAGCAGGAAGGAGCTCAGGTAATCGCGCGGCTCCATGAGCAGCCACATCGGCAGGACGGCTGCGATGAAGCAGTAGCCGAAGACGATGTAGCGCCAAGTCGGCACATCGAAATAAAGCGGGAACTGCATGCCGACCGCGAACATCGCGATGACGAGCACGACGGCAACGATGAACTTCAGGACGCCGGACGGCTTGACCTTGCTGATGAAGATGCCGAAGCCCATGGCGACAACGATGTAGAGCATGGAAATCGTAGCGGCCTGTGCGCCCGGCGTGTTGAGCGTGCCGTTGGCGCCGAAGCCGTTGAACGTCTTCGCGATGATATCGGCAAAGGCTGCGATGACGAGCAGCGTGAAGAGCCAGCTGAACAGCAGGAACAGGCGGCGTCCCGTGCGGCCGACGTACTGCTCAATCAGCAGGCCCATCGACTTGCCTTCATTCTTGACCGATGCGTAGAGCGCCGTGAAATCCTGGACTGCGCCGAAGAACGCGCCGCCGATCAGGATCCAGAGGAAGGCCGGCAGCCAGCCGAACATCGCTGCGATGATTGGGCCGGTCACAGGGCCTGCGCCCGTAATGGACGAGAACTGATGTGCAAAGACCGTGAAGCGTGAGGCCGGGGAGTAATCCTGGCCATCGTTCTTGCGGACAGCCGGCGTCGGAGCCTTCGGGTCGATGCCCCAAGTCTTCGCGAGCCAGCGCCCATAGAATAAGTACGCACACGCGAACCAGACGAGTGCGATACCGACAAGCATTAATCCTGTCATATGAATCCCTCTTTCCTACCCAAATGAAGCATACAATAAATCCCGTTCGCAATGTTCGCGAACGGGACCCGTTTGTCTTCAAGCAAAATACACGCCGTCGACAAGGTCATTCGCATCGTTGCGATAGACACTTAATGGATAATTTGTATCTTAGCACTCGATTATATAGTTGTCAACTTGTAAAGGAAAGAAATAATTTTCAGAGTGTTTTCATTTTTGCGCGTTCCTTCTTCCAGACCCAGACGCAGCGGATGCCGGGGTGCATGTGCGGCAGCACGAAGCAACGGCTGCACGAGAGGCAGATGGACTTCTCGCCGCCAGAAAGCTCCTTCGTGACGAAATCCGGCTCGGCAATCAAAGCGCGGCCGAGCGAGACGCACGCGATGCCCGCCTCGATGACCGTCTCCATGTCCGCGAGCGAGCGCACGCCGCCGACGAGGCTCAGCGGCATGTCGGGCACCTCTTCGTGCAGGCGCTTGATCTGCGGCAGGTAATAGAGCGTCGCCGTCTTCGGCTGATTGATGAAGTCAACGCCCGAGAACTCGACGAGCTCGACGCCGAGTGCCTTCGCGCGCTGCAGCAGCCAGACCATGTCGCGGTGATAGCCCTCGGCATCCTCCGCCTTCGTGTCGACATTGACCTTGAGCAGCACCGGGAAGTCCTCACCACAGGCCTCTTGGATGCCGCGGATGATCTCCTCCGTCATGCGGAAGCGGTTCTCGATGGTACCGCCGTATGCGTCCTCGCGCTGGTTGAACGTCGGGTCGAGGAAGCGCGAGAGCAGGTACGAGTGGGCCGCATGGAGCTGGACGCCGTCGCAGCCAGATTGCTGCAGGCGCTTTGCCGCTTCAATGAAGCACTGCTCGATGTGGTGGATCTCCTCCACCGTCAGCGCGCGCGCATGGCGGCCCTTCTTGAGCGGGCGCGCGACGACGTCGACGAGGTCCTCGTTGTCGATGGCACGCGGGCCAGCGTGGTTGATCTGCGGGATGAAGCGCACATCGTGCGCATGGGCAATCGCGACAGCCTTGCGGAACTGGTCCGTAAAGCAGTCCTCGTAGATGTTGACCTGTTCCGGATTGGCGCGGCCCAGCGGGTCTACGCAGCAGTGGCCCGTGATGATCGTGCCGATGCCGTTCTTCGCCAGTACCTCATACATGTTGTATTCGGCCGCCGTCATGTAGCCGTCTTCCCCTGCGAGGAAACTGTGCACGGCCGAGCGGATGATCCGGTTCTTCAGGGCAAGGTGCTGCAGCTGCAGCGGCGTTTCGATGATGCTCATGATAACTCTCCTATGAATCCAAGATAAAAGAAAAGGGCTGTCGTTTGTCAACAGCCTCTTGCTTGTTTGATTACTGGTCGACGCGGCAGATGTCCGCGCCGAGGCCGACGAGCTTCTCGACGAGATTGTCGTAGCCGCGGTCGATGTGGTGAATGTAGCCGACCTGCGTCTCACCCTCCGCGACGAGGCCCGCGAGGACCATCGCTGCGCCGGCGCGCAGGTCCGTTGCCTTGACCTGGCAGCCGTAGAGCTTCTCCACGCCCTCGACGATCGAGGTGCGGCCGTCGATCTTGATCTTCGCGCCCATGCGCTTGAGCTCGTCAACGTGCATGAAGCGATTCTCGAAGACCGTCTCCGTGACGACGCCCGTGCCCTCCGAGATGGCCATCATCGCCATGAACTGGGCCTGCATGTCCGTCGGGAAGCCCGGATACGGCATCGTCTTGATGTCGACCGACTTCGTACGGCGGTCGCACGTCACGCGGATGCCGTTGACATCCTCCTCGATCGTCACGCCGGCTTCCTTGAGCTTGGCAATGACCGGCTTGAGGTGCTCGCTGATTGCGTTCTCGATGTAGACATCGCCGCGCGTCATCGCAGCAGCCACCATGTAGGTACCCGCCTCGATGCGGTCCGGGATGATCGTGTAGTCGCGGCCCGTGAGCTTCGGCACGCCGTCGATCTTGATGACATTCGTGCCGGCGCCGCGGATCTTCGCGCCCATGACGTTGAGGTAATTTGCGAGGTCCACGATCTCCGGCTCCTGGGCCGGATTCTCGAGAACCGTCTGCCCCTCGGCCATGGAAGCCGCCATGATGATATTCTCCGTCGCGCCGACGCTCGGGAAGTCGAGGTAGATCTTCGCGCCCTTGAGGCCTTCCGGAGCAGCTGCCTCGATGAAGCCGTGGCCGACGCGGATCTCTGCGCCGAGAGCCTCGAAGCCCTTGAGGTGGAGGTCGATGGGACGCGTGCCGATGGCACAGCCGCCCGGCAGGGAAATCTTGGCCTGTCCGCAGCGAGCGAGCAGCGGTCCCATGATCAGGAAGGAGGCGCGCATCTTGCGCACGAGATCGTACGGCGCCTCGCAGCTGCCGATGACCGTGCTGTCGACAAACAGCTGATGCGTCTCCTTGCGGAACTCTGCCTTGACGCCGAGTTTCTGCAGTACCTCCGTGATCGTATGCACATCTTCAAGCGCCGGCACTTCGTCGAGAAGGCTCGGCGAATCCTGTCCGAGAAGAGTTGCCGCGATAATCGGCAGTACCGCATTCTTCGCCCCGCTGATCTTGACGCGGCCCTCCAGCCGGCGTCCGCCATGTATAACCAACTTTTCCATTTAAGTCCTTTTTCCTCCTATAGCAGCACAGCCACTTCGCCCGCTGTGCTTAAAGCATCATTTTCCAGTGTATCATCATATTCACCTGCTGACAATAGGGGGCGGTCACTTTCTCTCGACCTGCAGGGTGCTATGGATGACATTGTCGATGATATAGTTCGTCGTGAATTTCGTCTCACCTGCATTCTCGTTCTTCGGCTTGTTCAGCGAGAACGAGAACTTGCGCTGCTGCGCGGCCTCGCGGGCCGCCTTGGCCGCCTCGCGTGCGGCCTTGCGCTGCTGCGCTGGCGTCATCACCTGGGCCTGTGCGCCAGGCGCGATGATGATCTCGTTATTGCGGCCCGTGCGCTTGAGGCCCTGGAGCTTGTCCTTCGTCGTCGCCGTCTTGTCTTCCTGCGCGATGAGGTCGAGGCCCGTCTGCTGCAGGAGCTTGAGCTGCGCGATCGGCGCGACACCGCCGCCGCGGATGTCGAGCGTCAGCGGCCCCTCAGGTGCCGTCACGGGCACGCGGTACGGGATGAGCAGCGTCTCCTTGTCGCGGCGGTACGGCTTGATCGTCGTCGTGAACTTGACGAGATCGCCCGGCTTGACCGTCGCCTTGTCGGGCACAGCCGAGAGGAGCGTCGCCGTCTTGCGGCCGTTCTCCATCTGCACATCGACCTGGACATCGACGATGTCCGACTCCTGTTCCGTATTCGAGCAGACGATGCTCATGGCCTGCATGAGCTCGCCGACCGCGATCTGGCCGACGTCGGCCGTGTTGTAGAACATGTTGCTGCGCTCGAACTTGCCGCCTTCTGCCGCATTCGTGCGGATGGTGAAGTGGACATTGGCCGTGCTGCCGGCCAGCGTGTCCGACGTCTTCGTCATCGCCGCATAGGCGATGCCGCCCGAGAGCTCCGGCAGGAAGTCCTCGTCATAGGCGATGCGCGCACCGTAATCATCCGTGCGGCCGAGCGTCGTATCCTTGATGCGGACCTTGACCGGCACGACTGTCGGGAAGTCGCCGATCGTGCCCGCGATGCCCGTCTCGCGGTCCTGGCTGATGCGGCCAATGATGTTGCCGATATTCGCGATCTTCATGCCATTGCTCTGGCCGCTGATCGTGCCGACGACCGTCGCGTCCGTCATGAAGTAGTTGACGTTGCCGCGATGCAGGAACGGATGGCCGAAGCCGAGGATCTTCTTGCCGTCCACAGCCGTGACCGTGCCCGTCGCGCCGACGGCGAAATCGCCGTAGACGATGGCGACGCCGACGGCACTGCCCGGCTTGAGGCTCGCGTTGTAGAGCGTATTGCCCTCGCCTTCCGTGCGGACGCCCATCGGCATGAAGGTCACATCACGACCGACCGGCACATTCTTCTGCAGGAAGTCGATGCCCGGCTGGCTGAAGCCCGAGAGGTACATGACGGCCTTGGGCTGCTTCGTCAGGGCTTTCTCATCCTTAGCCTGAGCCTTATCCTCAGCTGCCGCAGCCGTTTTCGCGGCCGCGGCGTCCTTGACCGGAGTGGACGCTTTGGCCGCCTCGTCAACTGCTGCCTTATCTTCAGCAGTCGCGGCCTCCTCGGCAGGTACATCCGCTGCCTTCTCGGCTTTGGCCGCATCCTTGGCGGCCGCTTGATCCGCCGTCTCTACAGCAGCAGACTTGGCTTTCTCAGCCTCGGCCTTTTCTTTCTCAGCCGTTTCCTTCTCGGCTGCTTCCTGCTTGGCCTTCATCTCCTGGGACGTGTCCTCAGCCTCGTGTATGACGTCCATGATGCGGTTGAGGATGGCATTGCCGCTTGTCTCGGCCTTTTTGTTCTCCTCTTCCTTCTCCTTAGCCGCCTGCTTCTTGCGCTCCTCGACGACCTTGTGCATGTTGACCGTCTTGAGGCGCGTCTTGTTCTTCGTGTCCGGCATCGTCCAGAGCTTCATCATGTCCTCGATCGGCGTGATGAAGAACGTGTATGGCGTCATCTCCTTGATGCCGGCCGCCACGGCGCCGACGAGGCGGCCGTTGACGTAGACGGGGCTGCCGCTCATGCCCTGCAGGATGCCTCCCGCTTGCTCAATCACGGGGCCGCGTGCGCGTGCCATGATCATGCGGGACGACCCCTTGCCATTGTCCATATTGCCCACGATGTCCACATCGAAGCTGCGGATCTCGCCCGAGCTGTCCACTACGGTATAGGCCGTGCCCGTCATGCCACCCTTGACATCCCGGAACGGCAGAATGGGGTCCATCGCATGGGCTGGCACAGCAGCCGTTGCGAAGCACATCGCAGCGATGCCCGTCGCGATGACCTTCTTCATGAATCTATGCAAACGTACTCACCTCGTAAACGCAAAATCAAGAATCAAATAAAATGGGAAAAATACTGTTAGTTTCCATTATAGCATACTCGTCCAGCCCTGTGCATTCCCGATTGCGAAATGTGAGCTGCTGCCAATGTCTCACTTCGCGACGAGGACCAGGGCGTCGCCGACGAGGCGCTCCTGGCCGTCCGACGGAGAGTTCTGGACCTCGCCGTTCACGACGAGGTCGGACGAGCCGCCGCCGTCGAGGTTCAGCGCATCCTGCGCGCCGAACTTCACGAGCAGCCGCGCCCAGTCCGTCAGCGTCAAGCCGACGCTGTGAGACTGGCGGCCGTCGACGACAGCCAAGAGATAGCGGCCGTCCTTCGTGATGCCGACAGCGCTGCGCGGCGCGCGGCCGATGCGGATGTCAGCCGGGAAGTCCTCCTCATCGACCGTCACATTGACGCGGCCGTTCGCGACGAGGCGCGGGCCGCAGCCGATGATGAAGTCCATCCCCTGCCAGCCGCCGCCGAGATTCTCCTCGATGGATACGGGGTCGCCGACCTGCACGCCGGCGAGCTCATCAGCCACCGTGCCGTGCACCGAGAGGACGACGCCGTCCGCGGGAATCGGCGAATCGTTCTGGCGGATGTCTGTGACGCGACCGCCGCGCACGATGTACTCGCGGCCGTACTCATTCGTACCCGTCGAAGCGCCATAAGCGCGATTGTAGATGACGAGACTGTCCGCGCCGCGCTCGCAGTCGACACCGGCCACGCTGACGCTGACGCCGCCCATCGTGACCATGCCGTCATACGAGATCTTGCCGAAGACGGGCGTGCCGTCCTTGCGCAGGCCGAAGGCCGAACGCGTGTAGTACGTCGTGCCGACCGTCTGGCCGTTCATCTGCGTGACGCCGAGGATGTCGCCGGCCGGTGCGAAGTACGAGGCATTGATGCCCGCGACGCCGCCCGCTCTCGCGACGATGCCGCTGACCGCCTCACGCCCCGGGATCCTGCCCTTGGCCAGAGCCGGCACGAGGCGGTAGCGCGCGGGGTCCGCCTCTAAGAGCCAGGCCGAGATCTTGCCGTAGTCGTCCCAGTATACATACGTGTGTTCCGTAAGGCCCGGCGCGATCTCCTGCACGTAGTCGCCGTCGATGGCCCCCGGCATGCCAGAGGCATTGCCCGAAGCAGGCTTGCCCAAAGATGGCTTGCTGGTGGTCGTCTTACTCGAAGCAGTCTTGTGCGAAGGCATGCTCACCGCCGTATCCGGCACGACATCGACGAAGATCCGCGTCGGGTTCTTCAGCGTGCGGACCCGATACGTGAGGCCCGCCTTGAGCTTCATCGTGACGATGAGGTGCTTGCCCTTTTTATTGTAGGCAATCGACTCGATGCGGCTGCCCTTGGCCGGCACGGCCGCAAAGCCCTTGTACGAAGTGTCGGCGAGGTCGAGCGTCAGCGTGCGGCCGTCAGCCGAGACGGCAGTCGTGTAGGCCGGCAAATCCGTGAATTCGTAGACCACGCGGTCGTGCTCGCTGCCGCTGTGGAAGCGCATCGAGGTCAGCCCCGCCGCCATCGCGAAGCTCTGCCCCAGAAACAGCGCCGCAGCCGCAAACACAGCCGCGCGCCGAAGAATCCTGTTCATCATAGTACCCCTTCCCATATAAAAAACCTTCCTCGCACGGCGCAGATGCGCAGATGCGGGGAAGGAAAGCACAGCCTTTATTTCCCGATCTTGAGGTTCATGGCCTTGCCGTCGAACTTCGAGAACGTGTCGAGCGCCTTGCCGCAGCCGAGTGCGACGCAGGAGAGCGGGTCATCCGCAAGTGCCGTCGGGATATCCGTCTCGCGGCGGATGAGCTCGTCGAGGCCGAAGAGCAGCGCGCCGCCGCCCGTCAGGATGATGCCGCGGTCCATGATGTCCGCCGAGAGCTCCGGCGGCGTCTCCTCGAGGACCTTCTTGACGCACTCGACGATGCGCGAGACAGAAGCGCCGATGGCCTCTGCCACCTGCTTCGTCGTGATCTGCACCGTCTTCGGCAGGCCCGTCAGGAGATCGCGGCCGCGGATGTCGAGCGTCTCATCGCGCGCCTCAGGATACGCAGCGCCGACCTTGAACTTGATGTCCTCCGCCGTGCGCTCGCCGATCATGAGGTTGAACGCGCGCTTGACATAGGCGATGATGTCCGAGTCGAACTTGTCGCCGGCGATGCGCAGCGACTCGCTGTTGACGATGCCGCCGAGGCTGATGACCGCGATGTCCGTCGTGCCGCCGCCGATGTCGACGATCATCGAGCCGCACGGCTCCACGATGTCGAGACCGGCGCCGAGCGCTGCCGCGAGCGGCTCCTCAATGAGCTGCGTGTGGCGCGCGCCGGCCTGCTCAGCAGCTTCCTGCACCGCGCGCTGCTCGACCATCGTGCAGCCCGACGGGATGCAGATCATGATGCGCGGGCGGAAGACGAAGCTGCGGCCGACGACCTTCTCGATGAAGTGGCGCAGCATGCTCTCCGTGATGTCGTAGTCCGCGATGACGCCCTCGCGCAGCGGGCGGATGGCGACGATGTTGCCCGGCGTGCGGCCGATCATGCGGCGCGCCTCCTCGCCGATGGCCAGCACACGGTTCGTGTCCTTGTCCACCGCGACGACGGACGGCTCGCGCAGCACGATGCCCTTGCCCTTCACATAGACCAGCACGTTGGCTGTGCCAAGGTCGATGCCGATATCCATTGACATACCAAACATTTTATTGAAATCCCCTTCCAACCGATAAAAGAATGATATCATACCTTCTGAAAAGATTATGGCAGAACTGACTGAAAAGCAGCGGGAAATGCAGCCGCCGCACCATGAACGCCCTCTTTTCTATTGATATACTATATAATAATTCGCGTGCTTTTACAATGGGTGAAATGGTCGAAAAAGCCAGAAATGTGACCATTTGCGGCAGGCGCAGCACTAATTTGCAAAATTTCATGTTATTTACGATAACTTATTTATCGTTTGCCTCTTCATGAGACGCATTGACAACGCTGAAACAGGATGATACGATAAACTCGACTTAGTAAAATTTTATTAGGAGACTTATTCATGAAAAAAGCAATTGCCATCCTGCTCATCATCGTCGCGGCCTTTCTCGGCACGCTGCTCTACTTCCACGCGCACGACACGCGCACGGCCGACAGTCTCTCGGCCTATGCGCGCATCGAGTTCACGGGCCTGCGCGGCTCTGACGGCTCAGCGACGAGCGCTCACTTCACCGTCTGGGATACGCGCTACGACGGCGCCAAGGCCGACTCCAAGGTCACGCTCGTGACCGACTCCAAGGAGTGGCCGCTGATCGCCTCCGTCAAGCAGAAGGACGCTGGCTCCTTCCAGAAAGAGAACGAGATCTCCGTCTTCCTGCCGGCCGCCACGCTCGACGACATCAAGAAGGCCACGACCGTCCGCTTCCGTTACAGCTACAAGGACGGCCAGACGATCGACCTGCCGCTCAATGACGCCGACCTCGCCTACTGGAAGGGCCAGGTCGAGTAAGCCATCGGCTGCATACATGACATAAAAAGAGCATCCCCGCAGTGGGATGCTCTTTTTGCATGCAGTCCATCAGCAATCAGCCTTTATAGACGCGCGGCACGCGCGGCGAGATCAGGCAGGTGACCTCGTAGTTGATGGTATTGAGCCACTTGGCCGCCGTGTCGGCCGTGACCGTCTCATCGCCGAACAGGACGGCCGTGTCGCCCTCCTTGACATCCGGCAGGTCCGTGACGTCGACCATGACCTGGTCCATGCAGACGCGGCCCGCGATCGGCGCCTTGCGGCCGCCGAACGAGACGTAGCCGCCGTTGCCGTAGGCGCGGATGTAGCCGTCGGCATAGCCGATGGGCAGCGTCGCGATGCGGCTCTCGCGCGCGGCGATGAACTGGCGGCCGTAGCCGATGCTCTCGCCCGGGTGCAGGGTCTTCATGAAGACGACCTTGGCGCAGACCTTCATGACCGGGCGGATGTCAATCGGATGCGTGACCTCGTCCGACGGCCACATGCCGTACTGGATGACGCCGGCGCGCACCATGTCATAGTGCGCCTCCGGTATCTCGAGGATGGCCGCCGACTCCGCGATGTGGCGGATCTTGAGCGTCACACCAGCCGCCTCGACCGCCTTCAACGCCTGCTCAAACTTCACGAGCTGGCCCTTCGTGTACGTCTTGTCCTTGCTGTCCGCCATCGCAAAGTGGGAGAACATGCCCTCGATCTCGATGTTCGGCAGCTGCTTGACCGCCGCGGCCAGGGCGCCGATCTCCTCGGGGCGGATGCCGATGCGACCCATGCCCGTCTCAACCTTGAGATGGACCTTTGCCACCTTGTGCTGGCGCACGGCCTCACGCGAGATGGCCTCTGCGAGCGGCAGCTCACAGACGACCTGCGAGACATCGTAGTCGACGATGTCGCGCGCCTCGTCCGGCAGCACCAGGCCGAGGAGCAGGATCGGCGTCGTGAAGCCCGCCTCGCGCAACTCGATGGCCTCGCCGAGCGTCGCCACCGCGAGGTACGAGGCCCCCGCCTCCACCGCGACGCGCGCGACGGCCAGAGCGCCGTGACCGTAGGCGTCTGCCTTGACGACCGCACAGAGCTTCGCCCCGCCGCGAATGTTCTTCTTGATTTCTTCGTAATTATGTCTCAGAGCGCGAAGATCGATCTCCGCCCAGGCTGCACGGTTTGGCATGAAATATCCCCTTTTCTCGTACCGAGTCAGATTCTCTTTTCAGTTTACTACACACCCTAAAAATGTCAAGCATGTTAGTAGTTTGCAAGACTACCGGCAGTGTGTTATAATGAAGTCGAAAAGGAAGCAACGCCGTCATCTGTCTGGATACGGCACTGAAACAGCCCTTGTCAACATGGTGTGGTGACCACTTGACAAGGGCTGTTTTGTCATCCATGAGTGGTGAATCATGGTGACAGTTTAGGCATCGTCGCGACGAGAAATCTTAGCGTAAAGCCAGTTGGAAACAATACCGGCCAGAACGCTGACAAAAAAGGATAGCAACAAATCTGTCATGAAAAACGGCACCTCCCCTCTGGTCGGTTTGCCATTTCACAGGCGCGACATTACTATTATAAGGGAAAGGTATGTCTGTGGCAACAAAAAAGGCCTCCGCCGAAGCGGAGGTCTTTTGTATGCGAGTAAGGTCTGCTAATCGAAGGATTAGAAGAACATCTCGATGCGGCCGAAGAGGTTCTCAATCTTGGTATCGTTCCAGAGATCCTTGCCGTTGCCATAGCGCAGCGTTGCAACAACGTTCTTGAACGGAGCGTAGTTAGCGCCGACTTCCCAGCCCTTCTGGCCAGCAAGCAGAGCATCGTACGTGGAGAACAGTGCCGTGTTGTCGCCGAGGTAGCGATACGCTGCCCAAGCACCCCAGGTGCCCTTGTTCTCAGCCTGTGCGCCCTTGTAGTCGTACTCAGCGCTCCAAGCCTTGTCGAAATCATCAGCCGACGTGTTGTTGGCATAGAAGCCGTTCAGGGCATTCGTCTTGTCGAAGCGATAAGCAGCCTTTGCGAGCCAGATGTTGGCATTATCTTCAACATTGCCCTTCGTTGCGTTGCGATCAACAACATAATCGAACGAATCAGCATTCAGATGATGGTAGTCAACGCCGCCGACGAACTTGCCATCTGCATAGCCGAGGCCAGCATACTGGTAGTTAGCTGCCGAATCCGTCGTAAGATCTTTACGTACAGTCTTCAGATCATCAAGACCGGAGAGACGGCCAGCACCAGCCGTGAACGTTACCTTGTTGCCAAAAGCAACCTGTGCACCGGAGAAGTTCGTATCGAAGATGCTGTCATCATCAATCGGAGCGAACTTGCCGAGTTTGACCTGGAACTTGTTGTAGTCGCCCTGAGCCCAGATACGCTTGAGCGTAACATCCGTGTCCTGGCTATTGCCATGCTTGCCAAGAGCATCAGAGCTATCCGTTGCGAGGTCCGTCGTAGCATCGAGACGAGCCTTTACATGCCAGTTGCTGTTGACTTCAGCCGTCGGCTCGAGACGGAACAGGAGCTGGTCGTCATTTGCCTTCGTGTGCTCGTCCTTGTTGCGGTTGCTCGTGTACGTGTACTCAGCCTTGCCGTTCCACTTAACCATGTCGGCATTGCGCTCGAGGTTGCTTACGCGGACGCCGAGGTTGTTGAGCTCATCGGAGAACTCAGCAGCGAGTTTGTCGATCAGGGCCTTATCAGCAGCGGAGACATCCGTCTTGGCCATAGCCTTTGCGATCATCTGAGCCATCTCATAACGCGTGATGTTCTGGTTGCCACGGAACGTCGTGTCGCCATAGCCTTCGATGACGCCATCAGCTGCGAGCTGGGATACAGCGTCATAAGCCCAATGGTCAGCCGGTACATCAGAGAACGGGTTTGCAGCAGCAAACGTCGTGCTAGCAGCGCCAACAACGAGAGCCGTCGTCAGAGCAGATACGAGAGTCTTTTTCATAAAGAACTCCTCCTTCAAAAAATAGAATGAAACGTTACGTCCTAGTTCTATCGGAGGATTCCTCATGAGTGTCCATGTTTCCTCAGTCTCATCCTTCGACTTCCCTTCGGACGTGATTATTATAGCACATGTTTTTCCTGAAAGTCAAATTAGGTGATGCTGAAAATTATCTGGAGGCCCTGCAAAGCCAGTCACGCCAAGGCTTCCAGAAGTTATTTTTTTTATTTTCCTGCACGTATCCGTAGAACTTCGCGACCATATCCGCCTTCTGGTTGTAGTAGGCTGCCTTCCAGTCACCGGCCTGCGGCTCAGCTACGCGGTAGGCGACGTAATTGCCGCCGAGAAGGTACTGGCGCGAGAGAATGGTCGTGAGCGGCAGGTCAGGGTTCTTCATCATGTCGTACATCGCCATATAGGCCGTCGTGCGCCCCTCGCCTGCCTGACAGTGGAAGTGCAGCCAGGCATCCTTCGGCAGCTTGCGCACGAAGCGGATGAATGCGTCGATATTCTCAGCCGACGGCCAAACGTGGTCTGTCGCCGCAATGCGGAAATAGCGCAGGCCGCGCGACTTGACGAGCTGTTCTTCCTGCATGACCGACTCTGCCTTGACTGTCACCGGGTCCACCGGCTTCTTCGCCTTACCGAGCTTGGCCATCGTGACATCTTTGCCCCGGACGACCTTGAGGCGCGACTTCTCATCGCGCAGCGCAGCTCTCTTGCTCTTGCCGAGATTGCCCCAGTCGCGCTCGCCGTACCAGCTGACCGCCGTGCCGTTGATGAGTCCATGCGATTCCTGCCGGAGATCCACGATGTAGATGGGCCCCTTCGCCTGCGCTTTGAGCACCGGCACCATCTTGTCGAACTCCTTCGCCGAGAACTCCGCACTGCCCGAAGCGTAGAGCGTCGCGAGCCCCTTGCGCGAAGGATTCGCCTCGAACCCTTCGCCCGCCTTCTTCGGGTCGGCATCCTTTCGGTAGGCAGAATTCGCCGTGCGGAAATTGCGCGGCAGCTTGTCCTTGTCCTTTGAGTCAATGCGCCAGATGAAGCCCGCGTATTTCGCCGGGTCTTCCCGAGATAGCAGCGGATTCGCCGCCGCATCCCCAGCCGTCTGTACTGACACAGGTGCCTTGGCCGCAAAAACCGATTGCGGCAAAAATCCCCCGCCGAGCAAAGCCGCTGCTACCAGCGAGCACACCATCTTTTTGTTGAACACATGCATCTAGATCACTCCTCAATGGTTGAATCATAAAATACGCGCTCTATTATAGACCCTTCTGGCGCAAAATGATACCCGCAACGCACCGTTGAGCGACAAAAAACAGGCCGGCCATCTCCAACATATGGAGATGACCGGCCTGCTTATCGACAGACCATCGGCATCGGGATGCTGATGAGTCATGCAGCTAAATTAGAAGAATACTTCCACACGACCGAAGAAGATTTTATCCTTCAGATCATTGTTATAGAGGTTCTTCGTGTCGCCATAGCGGAGCGTGCCGACAACATTCTTGAACGGCGTGTAGTTTGCGCCGACTTCCCAACCTTTATAGCCTTCATGGATGCCATCATAAGTCGGTTTGACCGACGTCAGAGCACCGAGGTAACGATAAGCGACCCACATGCCCCACGTACCAGCATTCTGTTTCTGAGCGCCTTTGTAATCGAGCTCAAACGCATACGATTTGTCCTGACCGTCATCTTCCTTGAGCGTCGAATCATAATCCGTCAGGCTGCGGTTCGACTTTGCATACGATGCATCAAAGGCCACATTCTTGTCAAAACGGTAGTTCGCACCAACCGACCAGATGCCAGCATCATCATTGTCAACATCATCAACGTTCCAGTCAAAATGCTGATAACCAGCACGGCCCGTCAGCTTGCTGCCATTGTCATAGGCAAGACCGACACCCTGATAGCTGGCAGTTTTATCAATAACGTCGCCCAGCGTATCACTCAATTCACCACTACCAACACGGCCGGCTTCCAGCGTTGCCTTCAGATCCTTGCCGAACGTCACAGCTGCGCCAGAATACGGATTATCGAATACGAGCGTGTTGTTGATCGTACTACCAAATTTACCGAGCTTGACCTGGAAGTTATTGTAGTCGCCCTGTGCCCATACACGTTTCAGCGAAACATTGCCGTTATCACCCTCATCGGTTTTGAGGTCTGTCTTCGCTTCGAGACGTGCCTTTACATGCCAATGGCTATTGACCTCAGCCGACGGCTCAAGACGGAGAAGGAGCTTATCCGTTTTTTCTTTATCCTTCTGCCCCTGATACTCGTACTTATCCTGCGTGTACGTGTAACGTGCCATGCCGTTCCACTTGACCATGTCGGCATTGCGCTCGAGGTTGCTGACGCGGACGCCGAGGTTGTTGAGCTCATCGGAGAACTCAGCAGCGAGTTTGTCGATCAGGGCCTTATCAGCAGCGGAGACATCCGTCTTTGCCATAGCCTTTGCGATCATCTGAGCCATCTCATAGCGCGTGATGTTCTGGTTGCCGCGGAACGTCGTGTCGCCATAGCCTTCGATGACGCCGTCAGCTGCGAGCTGGGTTACGGCATCGTAAGCCCAATGGTCAGCCGGTACATCGGAGAACGGGTTTGCTGCTGCAAACGTCGTGCTTGCTGCGCCGACGACGAGAGCCGTCGTCAGAGCGGATACGAGAGTCTTCTTCATGAGAAACTCCTCCTTCTGTATGGTTAAGAAGTGATTTTCTCAAAGCCGATCCAATCGCGACGCAGAGCATCCATGTTTCCTCTATCTGTCGCTTTTTTGAACGCGCTTTGATTAAGCTTAGTGTATCATACCCGGCTGCCCTCCGCAATAGGCTTACTAAAGAAAATTCTAAGAATTAACAATTTATCGTAGAAACTTCTCTAGAAAATAACAAAAAAGCAGCATCCGTGGGCGCAAGCGGTTTACGCACAACAAGAGCAGCGCCCCCGAAGGGACGCTGCTCTCGTTCATTTGATTCATATAGAGAGAAGTGGGATTCGCGTATATCAGAAGTGGAATTCGACGCGGCCGAAGAGCTTCTCGGCATCCTTGCCGTTGTCGATGTTCTCGCCGTTGAAGTACTTGACGCTTGCGACAGTGTTCTTGAAGAGCGTGTAGTCCGTACCGACTTCCCAGCCCTTCGTGCCGGCCCAGGCGCCGTCGTACGACGGATCGAAGGCTACGTTCTGGCCGAGGTAGCGGTAGGCGGCATAGGCGCCCCAGGTGCCCTTGTTCGCAGGCTCTGCGCCCTTGTAGTCGAGCTCGACCGTGCCGGCCTTCTTGTAGTCGTCGGCCTTCGTGTTCTCGGCATAGGCACCGCCGAGGGCGACGTTCTTGTCAAAGGCATAGTGGAGATTTGCGCTCCAGATGTCGGCACTGTCTTCATCCTGCGTGGACTTGTAGCTCGTGCCCATCTTCGTGAACGTATCGCTGTTCAGATGATGGTAGCCGGCGCCGAGGCTGAGCTTGTCTTTGCCGTACTGCAGGCCGACGCTCTGCATATTGGCCGTGTCGTCTTTCTCCGAAGCAGCTTTGTTGACAGCGTTGTTGTTCGTATCACCATTGAGGTCGAAGCGGCCTGCCTGCAGCGTGACCTTGAGGTCCTTGCCCGTCGTGATGGCGGCGCCGGAGATCTCATCATCGAAGAGCAGGTTGCTGTCGAGCTGCATCGGCAGCTTGCCGACCTTGATGTTGGTCGTGCCGTACTGGCCATCTGCCCAGAGACGCTGCAGCGTCACATCCGTGTCCTGCGAAGCGCCGTGGTCATCGTTGCCGCTGTCCTTGGCAAGATCCGTGGACGCATCGAGGCGGGCGTTGACATGCCAGTTGCGGTTGACCTCAGCCGACGGCTCGAGGCGCAGCAGCAGCTCATCGTCATTCGTCTTATCCTTGGAGCCCGTCTCATTCTCCGTGCGCTTGCTCGTGTAGGTGTAGCGGGCCTCGCCGTTCCATTTCACCTTGTCGGCATTGCGCTCGAGGTTGCTGACGCGGACGCCGAGCGTATTGAGCTCATCGGCGAACTCAGCAGCGAGCTTGTCAATGAGGGCCTTGTCGGATGCGGAGACATCCGTCTTAGCCATGGCCTTCGCGATCATCTGCGCCATCTCATAGCGCGTGATGTTCTGGTTGCCGCGAAACGTCGTGTCGCCGTAGCCTTCGATGACGCCATCAGCTGCGAGCTGGGATACAGCGTCGTATGCCCAGTGGTCAGCCGGCACATCGGAGAACGGGTTCGTTGCGGCAAATGTCGTGGATGCAGCGCCAACTACGAGCGCCGTCGTGAGTGCAGATACAAGAGTCTTTTTCATGATGAATTCCTCCCATCTTCCTTCTATGGCTCCTCGCCGATATAGAAGGCATCAAGTCAGTCGAGGCAAGTGCCCCGCGCCGCCTTTGCGGCCATTGTCGGGAAAGGGAGTGGGAGGATCGCGAGTCTCCATGTTTCCTCTGACGTCCCTCGCCCTTTCCTTTTGACACCATCATTATATTACTTGACTGAGTCAATTACAATTACACAGCCGTTAGAAGTCCATTACACTTCACTTAGAATAGTTTGCTCGCTCAACTATCAATGTCATTGAGAATCCGCGTACAAAAAAGCCCTCCGCTGGCATTTGCCAGTGGAAGGCTTTTTCTATAGATATGGGAGCAACCGAGGCTGCGTTATCAGAACCAGAAGTTCACGCGGCCGAAGAGCAGCTCTGCATCATTGTTGTTGTCCAGCTTCTTGCCGTTGAAGTAGTAAGCGGCAGCCGTGACATTCGTGAACGGAACGTATTCCGTGCCGACTTCCCAGCCCTTGACGTTGTTGACGCCGCAGTTGAGGAACGTCTCGTACGTCGGAGCAAAGGCGACATTGCCCCCCATGTAGCGATAAGCCGTGTAAGCACCCCAGGAACCCTTATTGGCTTTCTGAGCGCCCTTGTAGTTGAGCTGGATGTTGTGGGCCGTGCCGAAGCGGTCAGCCTTCTCGTTCTTGGCATAGCCACCGTTGAGGTTCCAGTTCTTGTCGAACGTGTAGCCAGCGCCGACGGACCAGATATCAGCCTCATCCGTGTTTGCTTTGTAGCCCTTGTAGCTCTTTTCAACCTCGTTGACATGCTTGAAGAGGTCGCTCTGGAAGTGACGATAAGCAGCGCCGCCGTAGAGTTTACCTGCCGTGCCATTCAGGCCAATGCCCTGGTAGCTGGCAGCATCGTCACCATAAAGGAGATTATCAGCCGCCTTGTAGATTGCCGACTGATTGATGGCATTGTTGAGGTTCCAGCGGCCAGCCTCAGCCGTGAGCTTGAGCTGATTGCCGAACGTGACCTGAGCGCCGGAGAACTGGTTATCGAGCAGCATGCCAGCCGTCTCCGTGGAGTAGAACGGCAGCTTGCCGAGCTTGACCTGGAAATTCTTGTAGTCGCCCTGTGCCCATACGCGTACGAGCTTGACCGTAGCGTCCGTATCCTTGCTCGGATCCGTGAAGGCATCGATACGGGCCTTTACATGCCAGTTCTGGTTGACTTCAGCGCTCGGCTCGAGGCGGAAGTTCATCTGGTCCGTGTTCTTCTTATCTTTCGAGCCCTTCTCGTTCTCATAGCGCTGGCTCCAGTAACGGTAACGGGCCTGGCCGTTCCACTTTACGTTGTCGGCATTGCGCTCGAGGTTGCTGACGCGGACCCCGAGGTTGTTGAGCTCATCGGAGAACTCAGCAGCGAGTTTGTCAATCAGGGCCTTGTCGGCAGCGGAGACATCCGTCTTGGCCATGGCCTTGGCGATCATCTGAGCCATCTCATAGCGCGTGATGTTCTGGTTGCCGCGGAACGTCGTATCGCCGTAGCCTTCGATGACGCCGTCAGCTGCGAGCTGGGATACAGCGTCATAAGCCCAGTGGTCAGCCGGGACATCGGAGAACGGGTTAGCAGCAGCAAACGTCGTGCTGGCAGCGCCGACAACGAGAGCTGTCGTCAATGCAGATACAAGAGTCTTTTTCATATGGACTACTCCTTTATCAAATCAAGTGGTCATTCTTGGCCGATTTCACAAAGAAAGTGTTCATGAGTGTCCATGTTTCCTCAGTTCTTTTCTTTATGGCCTCGTGCCAATTGGTTATCAGTGTAACACAATCCTGTTCAAATTACAAATTATCCCTAATATGTTTCTATGTTGGCAATCAAATCTATCCTGTCAATTTTCTGTATCTTATGTTCACCAAAAAGACCGCTCCCGAAGGAACGGTCTTTTTATTGCAGAAACATAGATGCCTGACGCTGTAAAGCTGTCTTTCTTGGTATGCCGTTTGACAACATTTCTTTCATGCAGTTGGACAATGTCAATTACGCGGCAGCAGGCATCATGCTATAATTGTAACAGGGCGCGCCCTCACTGCTCTTTCGGGCGGACGGCGCGGACCATCTTCTCGAATTTCGTGCGCGGCATCATGACGAGATGGCCGCATCCCTGGCACTTGAGCCGGAAGTCCATGCCGGTGCGCAGGACTTCCCATTCGCTTGAGCCGCACGGGTGCGTTTTCTTCATGCGCACGATGTCACCGACGGCATATTGTTGTTTTTCCATCATGGTATTTGGAGGCCTCCTATGAAAATCTCGATCCTGCAGATGCCGGTCGCTTTCGCCCGGCCCGATGAAAATATCCAGACGCTGCGCCGCATGGTCGAAGCGTCCATGCGCGAGGAGCCGGATGTGCTCGTGCTGCCCGAGCTCTGGCGGCTCGGCTTCTACCCGCAGCCGATTGCCGTGCACGCGGACCTCGACGGCCAGCAGTCGCGCGCCGTGCTCGCAGAGCTCGCGCGCAAGAACGGCGTGAACATCGTCGGCGGCACAGTGGCCAACCGGCGCGAAGGCAAGGTCTACAACACATGCTACATCTTCGACCGCACGGGTACGGAAGTCGCCTCGTACGACAAGGCGCACCTGTTCTCGCCGAGCGGCGAGAGCGCGGACTTCGCAGCGGGCGATAATGCCGTGACCTTCCGGCTCGACGGTGTGCTCTGCGGCGTCGCCGTCTGCTATGACATGCGCTTCCCCGAATTCATCCGCAAGCTCGCACTCGAGGACATCTCTGTCCTCTTCCTGCCCGCCGCCTGGCCCGCCAGCCGCCTGAGCCACTGGCAGATCCTCACGCGCGCCCGCGCCATCGAGAACCAGCTCTATGTCATCGCGGCCAACGAGGCCGGCACCGACGAGCAGGGCAACCACCTCGCCGGCCACTCAGCCATTCTCGACCCCTGGGGCGAGGCCATCGCCGAAGCGGATGAAGGCGAAGCCATCCTGACTGCCCGCCTGCGCCCCGGCCTGCGCCAGCATATCCGCGAGACGCTCAACGTCTACGCCGACCGCCGCCCCGAGCTTTACTGAACACGGCTATCAAAAAGACTGTCGCAAACGCGGCAGTCTTTTTTCTCTCGTATTGCGGAATCAGATACCGGGTAAACCCCGATGTGCGCAGCACGAGGGGCCAAGAACCTCACCTACCACACAGCAGCGGGCCATGTAAAACGCACCAACTGCGCCCCCATGTAAACCGAACTGGTCAAGAGGGAGTGGGCCTGCATTTCGCCTGCAGGAGTGCAGTGACTGCCCGCAGGGCTGGTCCCCAAACGCCAAGCAAGATCCGTCCGCAATGTCAGGACACCGCGGCAGGCGGCGAAGCGCCAACGATGCGATACAAAATCATGGGGACCATTCAACGGAGCGACGAAGCCGAAATGCAGGCCCCCTCCTGCGCGACGAACGAAACCAGCCCCCACGGCCTAGCATCACACGTTGAAGCGGAAGTTGACGACGTCGCCATCCTGCATGACGTAGTCCTTGCCCTCGACGCGGACCTGGCCTTTCTCGCGGGCGGCGGCGACGCTGCCTGCGGCGATGAGGTCGTCGTAGTTGACGATCTCGGCGCGGATGAAGCCGCGCTCGAAGTCCGTGTGGATCTTGCCGGCGGCTTTCGGTGCCGTCGTGCCCTTGACGATGGTCCAGGCACGGCACTCATCCGGGCCGGCCGTCAGGAAGGTCTGGAGGCCCAGGAGGTCGAAGGCTGCCTTGATCAGGCGGTCGAGGCCGCTCTCCGTCTCGCCGAGGTCTTCGAGGAAGGCCTTGGCCTCTTCTTCGTCGAGCTCAGCGATTTCCGACTCGACTTTTGCCGAGATGGCGACGACTTCGGCGCCCTCTTTGGCCGCGTATTCCTTGACCTGCTGGACGTACGGGTTCTCGTCGTAGGCCGTGGCGACTTCATCCTCGGCGACGTTCGTGACGTAGAGCGTCGGCTTGAGCGTCAGGAGTTTCATCTCCTTGATGATCTCGAGGTCATCCTCGGAGAGGTCGACCTGGCGCGCCGGCGTTCCCTCGTCGAGCGCGGCCTTGATGCGGCGCAGGATCTCGTCCTCGACCTTCGCCTCTTTGTTGCCGGACTTCGCGATCTTGGCGAGCTTCATGATGCGCTTCTCGACGATCTCGAGGTCTGCGAGGCAGAGCTCTGTCTGGATGATGTCGATGTCGCGCAGCGGGTCGATGCCGCCCTCGACATGCGTGATGTTTGGGTCGACAAAGCAGCGCACGACATGGGCGACGGCGTCGACCTGGCGGATGTGCTCGAGGAATTTATTGCCGAGGCCCTCGCCCTTGGATGCGCCCTTGACGAGACCGGCGATGTCGACGAAGCGCACGGTAGCCGGCGTCGTCTTCTTCGACTTGTAGAGCTCATGCAGGACCTTGAGGCGCGGATCCGGTACGGCGACGACGCCGACATTCGGCTCGATCGTGCAGAACGGGAAGTTTGCGGCCTCAGCGCCGGCTTTCGTGATGGCATTGAAAAGCGTGCTCTTGCCGACATTCGGCAGGCCGACAATACCAACTTCTAAATTACTCAAAATGAATTTCTCCCTTACTTACAGTTGATTACAGTGTGCCAAAGATGCGGTCGCCTGCATCGCCGAGGCCCGGTACGATGTAGCCCTTCTCGTTGAGCTTCTCGTCGATGGCGGCGACGTAGAGCGGCACATCCGGATGGTCGTGGTTGATGACGCGGACGCCCTCCGGCGCTGCGACGAGGCACATGAGGATGATGTGCTTCGCGCCCTTCTCCTTGAGCAGCGAGAGCGCGGCCGACGAGCTGCCGCCCGTGGCGAGCATCGGATCGACGACGATGAGCGTGCGCTCGGCGACATCGCCCGGCAGCTTGCAGTAATACTCGACTGGCTTCAGCGTCTTCGGGTCACGGTACATGCCGACGTGGCCGACGCGGGCCGCCGGGATCATGTTGACGACGCCGTTGAGCATGCCGAGGCCGGCGCGCAGGATCGGCACGACGCCGACTTTCTTGCCCGCAAGCATCTTCTCCTTGCACTTGCAGATTGGCGTCTCGATCTCGACATCCTTGAGCGGGAAGTCGCGCGTGATCTCATAGGCCATGAGCATCGAGATCTCCTCGAGCAGCTCGCGGAAGTCCTTCGTACCAGTCTCTTTCATGCGCATGATCGTGAGCTTGTGCTGGATCAGCGGGTGGTCGATGACGTGGACATTCATTGGTTCAGCCATAAAAGATACCCCTTTCTACACATTACAGAGCCCCGCAGAGCGGGGCCATGTCAGATATGGTTCACATGTTATTCACAGTGCTTATTCATAGAGCGGATATTTCGCGCAGAGGGCGGCGACGCGGCGGCGTGCCTCCTCTTTCTTTTCTTCGTTCTGCGGGTCATTCAAGACGAGCGCGATGATATTGCCGACTTCGCGCATGTCGTCTTCCTTGAAGCCGCGCGTCGTCAGGGCCGGGCTGCCGAGGCGGATACCGCTCGTGACGAACGGGGAGCGCGGCTCGAACGGGATCGTGTTGCGGTTCGAGGTGATGTTGACCTCGTCGAGGACGTTCTGCGCCTCTTTGCCCGTGATGTCCTTGCTCGTGAGGTCGACGAGCATCAGGTGGTTGTCCGTGCCGCCCGAGACGATGCGGAAGCCGTCCTGCTGCAGCGTTTCAGCGAGTGCCTTGGCGTTCTTGATGGTCTGCGCTGCGTACTCCTTGAACTCGGGGCGCAGTGCCTCGCCGAGGGCGACGGCCTTGGCGGCGATGACGTGCATGAGCGGTCCGCCCTGGATGCCGGGGAAGACGGCCTTGTTGAACTGCTTGCCGAATTCCGCATCCTTGCAGAGGATCATGCCGCCGCGCGGGCCGCGCAGCGTCTTGTGGGTCGTCGTCGTGACGACGTCGGCGTACGGGACCGGGCTCGGATGGAGGCCGGCGGCGACGAGGCCGGCGATGTGCGCGATGTCGACCATGAGGTAGGCACCGACTTTGTGGGCGATCTCCGCGAGGCGCGGGAAGTCGATGATGCGCGCATAGGCGGAGGCGCCGGCGACAATCAGCTTCGGCTTGCACTCTTCAGCCTGCTTCTCGAGTGCGTCGTAGTCGATGCGCTCCGTCTCCTTGTCGACACCGTACGGCACGATCTTGAAGTACTTGCCGCTCATGTTGACCGGGCTGCCGTGCGTCAGGTGACCGCCGTCCGTGAGGTTCATGCCCATGACCGTGTCACCCGGCGTCAAGAGGGAGAAGAACACAGCCATGTTGGCCTGTGCGCCGGAATGCGGCTGGACGTTGGCATAGGCTGCGCCGAAGAGCTTCTTCGCACGGTCGATGGCCAGCTGCTCGACGACGTCGACGTACTCGCAGCCACCGTAGTAGCGCTTGCCGGGGTAGCCTTCGGCGTATTTATTCGTCAGCACGCTGCCCTGTGCTTCCATCACGACTTTGGAGACGATGTTCTCCGACGCGATGAGCTCGAGCTTCGTGCGTTGGCGATTGAGCTCCAGGTCAATCTCTTTCGCGATTTCCGGGTCCGACTGTTTCAGGGTGTCCATCAGGCTCATGGGTTTCCTCCTATTCTGCTGCTCTTGCAGCATGCCCTATTGTGTGGATGACAGATGGCTGGGAGCTTACTGCTGCTCGATTGCCATGATCTTGTTGACACGGCGCGCATGGCGGCCGCCCTCGAACGAGCTCTCGACGAACGCGCGGACAATCTCGCCTGCCGGGCCGAAGCCGAGCACGCGGCCGCCCATCGCGAGGACGTTGGCGTTGTTGTGCTCACGCGCCTTCTTGGCCGAGTAGACATCGTTGCAGAGGGCGCAGCGGATGCCCTTGACCTTGTTGGCCGCGATCGAGATGCCGATGCCCGTGCCGCAGAGCACGATGCCGAGGTCGGCCTTGCCGCTCGTCACATCTGCGCAGACTTTCTCGGCGATATCCGGGTAGTCGACGGACTCCGTGCCGAAGGTGCCGACATCCGTCACCTTGATGTCTTCGTACTCTTTCAGGACCATCTTGACTTCGTCCTTGAGTGCCACAGCGCCGTGGTCACTGCCAATCGTAATGTTCATGGATTCTCCACCTTTCTTACATGCTCTTTCTTATTCTATCACACATGCGCGCCAAAAAAAACACATCAAGTGGCCGATCATCCCTGGAAAAGCGCGCGGATCTCTTCTTCGGTGAGCTTGGCGAGGAAATTCTCGCCGGGCTGTATCATCTGGTCGATCAGGGACTTCTTCTTTTCCTGCAGCTCGTAGATCTTCTCCTCGACCGTCCCCTTCATGATGAGCTTGAAGACCTGGACGTTGCTGCGCTGGCCGAGGCGGTAGGCGCGGTCGGTCGCCTGGTCCTCGACGGCGGGGTTCCACCACGGGTCGAAGTGGACGACCATGTCGGCGCCCGTGAGGTTGAGGCCCGTGCCGCCCGCCTTGAGTGAGATCAGGAAGACCGGCACAGCGCCCCTGTTGAACTCCCGCACGAGCTTCATGCGCGTCAGGACCGGCGTCGCGCCGTCGAGGTAGAAGTGCGCGAGCCCCCTCCTTCGCAGGTGCTCGGCGATGCGCGAGAGCATCGTCGTGAACTGCGAGAAGATCAGCAGGCGATGGCCGCCCTCGTGCGCCTCCGCGATGAGCTCATCGAGCATGTCGAGCTTGCCTGAGCCGCCGTGGTAGCTCTCGAGAAAGAGCGAGGGGTCGCAGGCAATCTGGCGCAGGCGCGTGAGGATAGCGAGGATCTTGATGCGCTGCTCTCCGGGGCTCGCGAGGCTGACCTCGCGCAGGAAGTCGCGCTGGCTCTTCATGAAGTAGGCCCGGTAGACTTTCGCCTGCTGCGGCGTCATCTCGCCGACGAGCTTGCGCTCGACCTTGTCGGGCAGCTCCTTTAAGACATCCTTCTTCATGCGGCGCAGGATGAAGGGCATGACGCGCTGCCGCAATGCCTTGGCAGCCTTCTTGTCTTCGGCGCGCACGATGGGAAGCTCGAAGCGCTGCTTGAACTTCGACTGGCTGCCGAGGTAGCCCGGCATCAGGAAGTCAAAGATGGACCAGAGCTCCGTCAGCGTGTTCTCGATGGGCGTGCCCGTCAGCGCAAAGCAGGTGTCGGCCGACAGTTTCTTGACGGCGCGCGCACTCTGCGTCGCGGGGTTCTTGATGTGCTGCGCCTCGTCGAGGAAGATGCTGGCAAAGCGGCGCTGCGCGTAGAGGTCGACGTCGCGCTTGAGCGTGTCGTACGTCGTCACGATGACGTCGACGCCGCCCGCCTGCTCGAGCAGAGCGCGGCGCTCCGCCTTCGATCCCGCCACGGCCACCGCCTGAAGCGCGGGCGCAAAGCGGGCAATCTCCTCGAGCCAGTTGTAGAGCAGCGAAGTCGGCGCAACGACGAGCGCAGGTGGCGCCTCGGGCGCTTTCCTGGCGAGCAGGAAGGTGATGACCTGCAGCGTCTTGCCAAGGCCCATGTCATCTGCGAGGATGCCGCCGAGATGATGGTCCGCAAGGCCTGAGAGCCAGTTGAAGCCTGTGACCTGGTAGTCGCGCAGCACGGGCTTCAGCGAAGTCGGCACCTCGTAGTCGGCCTCCTGTGGCTGGCGGATGCCGCGCACGATCTCGCGGAAGCGGCGGCTGCGCGTGAACTGCAATCCCCCGTCGTCGCGCGCGAGTCCGTCGAGGTACATGGCCTCCGAGAGCGGCAGCTCTATCTTGCCGCCCGCGAGGTCCCTCTTCTTGAGGCCCGCGTTCTCCACGAGCGAGGCGATGGCGCGCAGCTGCTGGTCGCCGAGCGTCACGAAGCTCCTGTCCTTCATGCGGTGATAGCGCTTCTTCTGGCGGTAGGAGTCGAGGATGTCGACGAGTTCTTGATAGTCGACATCCTTCATGTTGAACGTGACCTCCAGGAGGTCCATGTCGTTGACACTGACGCCGGCCGTGACCTTCGGCATGGGGCGCACGGGCCGGCGCTCGAAGCTCGCCTCGTAGAAGATCTCGACGCGCTCTGGCAGCTCCTCGAGCCCCTGCGTGAGGAAGTCGTAGCTCTTCTCTTCGTCGAGCTGGACGAACTGGTCGCGCTTCTTCACGAAGCCATAACGCGCAAAGACGGCGAGCACCGCCTGTTCCGCCTCGCTGTCGCGCACGAGCAGGTGACCCTCATCGGCCTCCGGCGCCGCCTGCACGACGGGATTGAAGCGGATGTGGTCGTAGACGAAGACGGGTTTCACGGCGATGCCCTCGCCCTCGTAGTCGAGGTAGAGCTCTGCCGTGAGCGGCACGAGCAGGAATTCCTCCTCGAAGCCCGCGTCGACATCGACGTCCGCGACCTGCTCGACGGCCGGCAGGATGCTGCTGAAGAACGGCGTCATGTCGCCATGCGAGAGCTGCACGCTCGTCGCGCGCGCAAACGCCTGCCAGAGCGGCTGCAGCGCGCGGCCGAACGCATCCGCCACCCGATAGATGGCCTCGTGCTGGTAGAGGATGCGGCAGTCCTCCGAGAGCGGCGTGAGGTCTCCGTCCTCCAGCGTGATGCGGCCGCTCCTGTCAGCGAGGCGGCTGACCTCCAGATGGATGGCAGGCTTTCCCTCGCGCAGATGGGCCGCGATGGCCTCGCTGCCGTCGATGTGCAGCTCGATGGATGTCTCCCCCATGATGGCGAGGAAGTCCTCGAGCAGGCTCGGCGTCAGGTGCATCATCTTGTGCTCAAAGACCGTGCTCTTCTGCAGCGCGTGCATGTAAGAGAGCGCCGGCTGGTGGCGCAGCAGACTCTTCTCGTCGCGGTACGCCTGCTGCATGAAGGCCCAGAGCCTCTCGGAGACGCCGTCGGCCCAGCGCAGCGATGCCGTGTGTATCACATTATTGCGGCCAAGCGAGTAGTCCTCCCCCGCCATCACGCACTGCAAGAGCTCCATGACATTGCGCACGACGTAGAGGCGGCTCATGCCGATGCGGAACTCGAGCCAGTTCTCGACCCTGCCTGGCGCACTCTCGACGAAGAGGCGCGGGATGAGGTAGACGGGCTCCTGCAGCGGAGCAGATGGCAGCTGCGCCGCCAACTGGAAGCCCTGCAGCAGGCGGCGGCCGCCCGCATCCGTTCCCTGAGAGGAACAGCCTGCCATGGATTGCTGCTGGACGGTCTTGAGCACGGCGACGACATGCTTGCAGGCGCCGAGGTACTGCGCCGCGGCCGGGCAGTCGCAGTGGAACGACTCGACTTCATCGCCCACCTCCGTCAGGCTGATGCGGACATGATATGCCTCCGTTCCCTCGACGACGGCCGTGTAGCTCCTGCCATCCTCCTGCCGCTCCAGATGCCCGACGGCGCCGCGCCTGAAATAGCGGACACCGCGCTTGTAGGCGGCATCCGTCGCCACTGCCCGGATCTGCTCCTCATCGATCACCGTATTCCCGCCTTTCTTCTGCTTCTCAACTATGCTAAGATAAAGTAGATTTCATTCCTTTCATCTTAACATATTTCACTCACTGCGAACAGAAAAGAGAGCATCATGAACGAACAAAAACTTCCGCACGGCGCGCGCATCCTCGTCGTGCGCCTCAGCGCCATCGGCGACGTGCTGCACTCGACGGCCGTCGTTCACAACCTCAAGCGGCTCGTGCCGGACTGCCATGTGACCTGGCTCGTGAGCCCGCCGGCGAGCATCCTGCTCGAGAACAACCCCGACATCGACCGCCTGCTCGTCTGGGACCGCCGGACGTTCGACAAGGCGGCAGCGCATCTCGACCTGCGCACCATCCGTCAGACACTCCGGGAGGCCAAGGCGCTGCTGCACCAGTACGAATTCGACATCGCGCTTGACATCCAGGGGCTCTTCCTCTCGGGCATCCTGACGCGCATGAGCCGCGCGCCGCGCCGCATCGGCATCCACGAGCGCCACGAGGGCAACTTCCTCTTCATGACCGAGATGGCACCGGACATCCCCGAACGCCACAAGATCCGCCGCTACATGACGGCACTCGCGCCGCTCGGCATCGGCCCCGAGGACTTCATGCCCGGCCTCGTGCTCAAGCTGCCCGACACCTACGATGGCTTCGCCGAGACGTTCTTCGCGGATAAGAAGGTCACGCTGCACGACCCGCAGCAACCGCTTCTGCTCGTCAACACGCGCACGACATGGCCCGACAAGAACTGGCCGCCCGAATTCTTCGGCCGCGCGCTCGCCAACCTGCCCGAGAACATCCAGATCGTCTTCACCGGCGCGCCGTCCGACCAAATCTACATCGAGCGCGCCCAGCAGGAGATGGAAGGCCGCGCCTCCCTCTCGATTGCCGGCCAGACGAGTCTCCTGGAGCTCGCCGCAATCTTCCGCGAGTCCGACCTGCTGCTGACCGGCGACACCGGCCCGCTCTACATCGCCGAAGCCGTCGGACTGCCGACCCTCTCCCTCTGGGGCCCGACCCATCCGGGCATCTACGGACCGCTGACAAAAGGTCACCACTTCATCCTCTCCCCCCACGAGTGCACCGCCTGCTGCAAGACAAAGTGCCGCCACAAATCAAACGCCTGCATGAACGCCATCAAGCCCGGCACCGTGACAAAAGCCCTGCTCGAACTGCTCTACCACTAAAAAGACCTGTCCTCATCGTGCAGATGACCATGAGGACAGGACCAAAATGAAAATTGACGTTTGTAAATCGCTATTGTATAATATAGACAGATAAAAAGAGCGAACCACTAAGATGGTCAGCTTGGCATATTGTAAGGTGAAAAATATTTCGGCCATACAAACAGCGCCGCTAACGCTGATGGCCACCGTACATCCGAAGAAACCGTCCTTGCCGGGGCGGTTTTTTCACATCTGGATGTACGTCGAAGGTTATTTTCGGAATGCGCGGAGCAGTTCCAGCAGGAACTTACCGTCAATGACGCCGAAGGAAGCCAGCACGACCAAGGCAAGAAAGACCAGTGCAAAAGCACCGCCAATCCACAAGCCGTGGCTACGGTGACCTCCGACGAGAAGAACGCTTCCATAGAAGCAGGCATCCGTTGCGTGATACCAAAGGCATCACGTCCCTTTCTGTCCGGATTTATGCCAAGCACGACGACTCGACTACCGATGACCAGCATATTGCATCGTAGATGACAGCAACATGCTGTGTTCGCTCTTAGGGATATCCCCTGACACAGTATATCAAGAAACGAGAACCCCATCAAGATATCTATCTTGATGGGGTTCTCGCCTTATATTTGCAGATTTACGCTCCTATTGGCCTTAGTCTTTTACATTGCGGAAGGCCAGTGAGTACACCAGGACTACAGCAAAGCAGAAGGCCGGCAGGTAGAACGCCGAACGGATAGCCGTCTGTTCGGCGTTAAAGCCACTGACGAGGAATGCCAGCGTGCTGTTATCGACCAATGCACCCATCATCGGCGTGATGATTGCACCGCCAAGAATTGCCATAATCAAGCCAGCCGCACCGAACTTGACCCCGGGGCCGAGGCCACGCAGGGCAATGCCATAAATCGTCGGGAACATCAGCGACATGCATCCAGAGATGCCAATCAGGCAGTAAATCGAGACATCGATTGGCAGGTAGATCGTGCCGAAACAACAGAGAATGCCACCCAGTGCAAAGACTGCCATCATCTTAGCGGGGGTGATGTACTTCATGAGCCACGTGCAAATCCAGCGGCAGCCGATGAAAAGAAAAATCGAGTAAATGTAGAAATTCGCGGCCTCAGCTTCAATGACATGCAGATTTACCATCGCGTACTTGATGGTCCAGGTCCAGACGGCAATCTGTACGCCAACATAGAAGAACTGCGTCACGACACCGAATGCATAGCGCGGCAGATGGATGAGGCGCGAGAGGGCTTCTTTGACGGTCATCTCTTCGCCAGCGTCCTTATCGTTCAGCTTGCTGCGGAAGAAAGCGCACCAAATAATAAAGGCAATGAGAATCAAGCCGACATACGGCACGCAGACCCAGAAGAGCTCGACATCGCGCACAGCGGCGAGCTGATCCGGCGTCATGGCCAGGCGGTCCTCCAGCGTTGCCGGATTCAAATGCGAGAGAATGACATACTTTGCCAGGAACAGCCCCGCCATCGAGCCTAGCGGATTGAATGCCTGAGCAAAATTCAGGCGACGGACACTCGTAGATTCATCGCCGAGAGAGAGGACAAAAGGATTACACGTTGTCTCGAGGACCGACAGGCCGCCGGCCAGAACGAAGATTGAAACGAGGAACAGATTATAGCTTTGCAGGATGGCCGCTGGGATATAGCCAAAAGCGCCGACCATGTAAAATCCTAGACCGACCAAGACACCGACGCGGTAAGAGTACCGTTTGATGATAAAGGCTGCTGGCAAAGCTAACACAGCATAAGCTCCATAGAAAGCGACCTGTACTAAGGATGAGTCTACCGCTTTTATCATGAATATCTTCGCAAATGACGGCACGAGATTATCCGTCATATTATTGAGCAGGCCCCAAAGTGCAAAGCACGTGACAAGCAGGCCGAAGTACAACCGGTATTCCTTTGGTACCACAGGCGCAGATGCCTCCTGGATGTCTGACTGCACAGCAGTTGCAAAGCCTTCTTCTTTCATATTAGCCCTCCTTTTAGAAATGACTGCCTGAGATTCAGGCAATCATTTTCTTGATTTGCTCTATCGCTATCTCTTCAATTTCACATTCCCATCTAGTCCTGATTATGCTCCTTCAATCTTTGGCATAATGGCGATATCCAGGATGGCGCCCCGTTACTCCGTAATAACTGCGGAGCTTGATCAGCTTATCGATATTATCTTTCGATATCTCCTTCGGTCCCCCGAGCTGGTACGCTACGAGATTAATCTTCGCAAAGAGCTCGACTGTCTCCATTTTGTAATACGCACTGATGAGGTCAGCCCCCATCGTCAGCGCACCGTGATTTTCCAACAGCACAGCATCATGATTCTGGATATATGGAGCAATGGCTTCTGGTACCTCATAAGTAGACGGCGTACCATACGGCGTAATCGGGATAGACCCCAATGAAACGACCGTCTCAATCATATCGTAACGATCGAGTGGAATATGCGCCACGGCAAAGCCCGTAGCCGTGGGCGGATGCGCGTGCAGCACGGCGCCGACATCATCACGATCCTTGTAGCAGCGCATGTGCATCTTGATCTCGGAAGATGGACGATAGCCCTCCTTGGCCTCGAGCACCTTGCCTTCCGCATCAATCCGCACGAGCTTTTCCGGTGTGATGAAGCTCTTGCTGATTCCTGTCGGCGTAGCAAGAAATGTCCCATCCTCCAACTTGACTGTCACATTGCCATCATTTGCTGCTACCCAGCCAAGCTGCCACATTTTATGGCAAACATCACAGATTTCTGCTTTGATATCTTCGTAACTCACGTAATTTCCTCCTCAATCCTGTACGACACCCTTTTGTAGCATGACATTTGCATAGACGGCACTCTCACCCGTTGTCACAATGGCATATGCCGTACTGGCCTCTTTGTAAAACGCAAACCTCTCGATTGTCCCCACAGCTTCAGCACCACGTAGGTCATGATTTGCTATGATGTCCTTATACGTATCCCATATCGGGGTCTTGACAGGATCACCTTTCATGACTTCCATGAGACTGACAGGTTTTTCGACATAGGCATCGAGTGGCATGACCTGCAAGATAGCATCTAAGAGTTCTGGCACACCATGACCATCACAGCGTACAACCTTGCAATTTTTACCGACCGATTCCGCAGGGAAATTGCCATCGCCAATGACAATACGATCGCTGTGGCCCATCTCGCATAGCACCTTGAGTAATTCCGGCGATAAAATATGGGGGATACCCTTTAACATGATGTGACTGCCTCCCATCTCTGATATTCTTCCTGCCAACGTTCAGATTCTTTTGGCCGATACGTCTGGATAGACTCGGAATCCCTGATGATTCGCCGTGCATCGCGCAAATTCCTGATATCACCTGCCGAAAGCAGTTGCATGGCAATATTGCCAAGCACCGTAGCCTCGACGGGGCCAGCCAAGATTTTCTTACCGCAAGCATCTGCCGTCATCTGGCAAAGCAACCGGCTCTGAATTCCGCCGCCAATCATATGCAAGCACGAATACGTGCGGTCTAAGCACCTTTCCAGTTCCATGGCCGCCTGATGATAACGCATGGCCAGGCTCTCATCGATGCAGCGGACAATGGCACCAATGGACTCCGGTACAGGCTGACTTGTCCTGCGGCAGTAGTCACGAATCTGTTCCGGCATATTACCGCTCGGCACGAATTCTGGCGCATCGGGATGAATGAAGGATTGAAAGGGTTCAGCAACCCTAGCCATTTGCTCGAGTTCCCCGAAAGAATACTCATGTCCTTCTCGCATCCATTGACGACGACATTCCTGGATCAACCATAAACCAATGATATTCTTGAGGAACGATGCCTTGCCGCCATAGCCTCCTTCATTTGTGATGTTGGCCCGCTCAGATGCTTCATTGATGACAGGCTCAGCAAGTTCTGTGCCGAGCAGGGACCATGTGCCACAAGAAAGAAACAGAAATTCCTGCTGCTCTGTCGGCACAGCCGCCATGGCACTCTGCGTATCGTGTCCGGCCACAGCGATGACTTCAGCTGGGCCAAGGCCAAGTTCCTTGCAAAGTGCTGTATCAAGCGTTCCGATGCGTGTTCCCGTCGGGATGATCTCAGGCAAGATATGATCTGGCAAAGCCAGGGATTCTAGGAGCTGCTTTGACCAGCATTTTTGCCTGGCATCGAGCATCTGGCTTGTCGAGGCAATCGAATATTCTGCTCTGCATACGCCAGACAGAAAGTAATTCAGGAGATCTGGCATGAACAGCAATGTCTCCGCCCGCTCCAGGATCTCTGGACGCTGCTCCTTCAGCGAAAGCATCTGGAACAGGGTATTGATTGGCATAATCTGATTGCCGGTAATTCCATAGAGTTCTTCTCGCGAGATATGGAGAAATGCCTTCTCTACCATGCCAGCAGTACGCTGGTCCCGATAATGAACGGGATTCTCAAGCAAATTCCCACGTTTATCCAGCAAGCCAAAATCCACACCCCAGGTATCAATACCGATACTTGCAATCGGTCCAGATAAGTGAGCCTTTGTCATGCCTTGCTTGATTTCATGAAACAAACGCAAGACATCCCAATACATCGTGCCGCGAACCATGACGGGATCATTGGCAAAACGGTGTACCTCTTCCATGTGGATGGTGCGGCCATCGAATGTACCGACAACCGCCCTGCCACTGGAAGCACCGAAGTCAAAGGCGAGTACGCGTTTTTCTTCGGTCATCTTATCTCCTCCAACTTACAATTCATATCCGAGGCTCATCACTTATACATCGGGCCATATGCCTTGCATGCGCGATAATCCTGTCCTTCTTTATCCATGCCAAATGCATTCCAGGCTGCCGGGCGGAAAATTTCCTCCTCCGGCACATTGTGCATGCAAACGGGGATGCGCAGGATTGAGCAGAGCGTGATTAGGTCAGCACCGATATGCCCGTACGTGATGGCACCGTGGTTAGCACCCCAATTATTCATGACATCATACGCCGACTTAAAAGCGCCCTTACCCGTGAGTCGTGGCGTGAACCACGTGCACGGCCAGGTGTAATCCGTGCGTTTCCAGATTTTATCCGATACTTCATCCGGCAGATTGACCGTATAGCCCTCTACAAGCTGCAGGACAGGTCCAACACCCTTGACGATATTAACGCGAACCATTGTGGCGGGCATTTCGCCGCGAGTCAGGTAACGAGACGAGAAGCCACCACCACGGAAATAGCCATTGTCTGCGGGACACCACTCAGTGGCATCCAAGCATGCCTTCTGATCGCTCTCCGTCATTTCCCAGAACGGCTTGATGACCGAATTGCCATCGCCGTCCTTGACTTCACCACAGGCATCAAGGCAAGCTGCACCGGAATTGATGAGATGCAGGAATCCCTTGCCTTCTTTAGCCTTGCCTTCGAGTTCATAGCCTGTTGCCTTCTTAACAGCTTCAGGGCTCCAATACGTCCGGACATCAGCAAAAATCTGTGCGCGATTTGTCAAGAGCTTGTTGAAGAGCATCGCCACACCATTAAGCGTATCGTTCTCCGTTGCCAGAATATAGCTTTCACGTGCGCCTTCCCAGTCAAACGACGAGTTCATGAGTGCTTCAGCAAAATCACCATTGGGATAGAAATCCGTCCACTGACGCTGCCCCTGGAAACCACCAGCAATTGCATTATGGCCAACAGCCTCTTCCTCACAGCCCTTTGGCAGGTTTGGATTGCCGTTGTAGAGATCTTTCATGATGCACATCATCTTGACGACAAATTCCCAAGCTTCTTTCTTCTGCTCATCCGTCTTGCGCGCAAAGTCTGGGTTCTTGTCGAAACCTTCCTTACAATGCTTTTTCGTCCAAGCCAGAGCCTTCTCATACTCTTTCTGGTCATAAATGCCTTCTGTCATGCGGCGGATGATTTCAACCTCATCAACCGATTCAATACGCATGCCAAGGTATTCCTCAAAAAATTCCGGGTTGATGATAGATCCTCCGATGCCCATCGTGATGGAGCCAATCTGCAAGTAAGATTTACCTCGCATCGTCGCTGCTGCTACCGCAGCACGGCCAAAGCGAAGAAGCTTTTCCTTAACATCCTCGGGGATCTCCGTTGCATCAGCTTCCTGAACGTCGTGTCCGTAAATACCAAATGCAGGCAACCCCTTTTGTGCATGGCTAGCGAGCACCGAAGCCAGATAGACGGCACCTGGACGTTCTGTGCCATTAAAGCCCCAAATGCCCTTGATTGTCATCGGATCCATATCCATCGTTTCCGATCCGTAGCACCAGCACGGTGTAACAGTCAGCGTGATATCAACACCAGCCTTTTTGAACTGATCTGCGCAAGCCGCTGCTTCCGCCACACGGCCAATAGTGGTATTGGCAATGATAACCTTCACCGGCTCACCGTTTGTATAGCAAAGGTTCTCCTCGAACAATTTCTTGGCAGCCTGAGCCATACCCATGGTCTGCTCCTCTAATGAGCCACGTACATTGAGTACGCCACGACGCCCATCAATTGTCGGACGGATACCAATTACTGGATAATCACCAATCAATCTGCTCTTTGCCATATCTGCTTCCTCCCAATCCATTATCTGAAGATTTCTTTATCTTGATTACACGTTAAGTATATCATTAGGAAGCACTTCATTCTTGTTTTATCTTATGGTATAATAAGATAATATTATCTTTTGTGTATTTTTTATATTCTAAAAAATTATTCCCCCAAAATTACAAAATAGTAAAATAAAAACGGATTTTTACTCACATAGTACAATAATAGCTTTTTTTATAACAATATTATCTTTATGAGAAAGGAGCCACCTATTTTATGCAGCACGATGGATATAATGAATTTCGTCAACGCGGGCGATTTGACTTCCCTATCGAATTCCACCATGTCGATTGCCACCATCCACGTTTCTACATGCCATATCACTGGCACATGGAGTACGAGATTGATTTGGTCATACAAGGAACACTGACTCTTTCCCTGAATGAGACACAGATTCATGCTCATGCAGACGATATCGTCTTCATCCGCGATGGCATCGTTCATGGGGGTCGCCCAGAATCTTCTGATACTATCTATGACTGCATTGTCTTTGATATGAAAAAAATGCTCACTGGCAGTCATTCGTTCCAAGACCAGATTGATGACATTCTCAAGCACATCACACTGATCAGCAAATACATCCCTTCGACCACTCCAGATATCCCCAAAATCATGCAATTCCTCTTCCGTAGCATGGAAGAAGAATATCCAGGATATGAATTGGTCGTTACCGGACTCCTCTACTCATTCCTCGGGCTCATCAGACGGCATGGTCTCTATCATCAAGCAGACCCTCTGGCTCTGCGGGAGCATAAGCGTAAGCGTATTACTCAGCTCAAACAAACTTTCAATCTTATTGACTCTAAATATCAGCAACCGTTGACGCTTGCTGACCTCGCAAATGCTGCCAATTTATCCCCTAACTATTTCTGCCGCTTCTTCCAGAAAATCACACATCACTCTCCTATTGATTATCTCAATCGCTATCGTGTTGAGATGGCCTGCCTCAAGCTTGCGCATACCAATGATTCCGTTACGGATATCGCGCTCTCTTGCGGGTTTAACGATGTAAGCTATTTTATCAAACTCTTTCAGCGCTATAAAAAGACTTCTCCACTCAAGTACAAGCAGCTCATAAAATCGCACAGCAAATAAAACAGTGAGGACCACATATCCCAGGATATGTGGTCCTCACTCATCAGTAAGATGTTCTCATATTACACTGTCATCGTCATTGTGACTTGAACTGCACGGTCACGGTTGTCCCCTTGTCGACCAGTGTATTCGGAGCGATGCTCTGGCTGACGGCGTAGCCGGAGCCGTCGGGGTCGCAGTTCAGACCGCGGTCGGCGGCGAGCTGGGCGGCTTCGCGCATGCTCTTGCCGGAGAAGTCGGGCACGACGACCTTGCCGTCGGGCACGGTGCCGGAATACGACTTCTGCGTCTTAGCCGAGGGCTTCGCCTTCGACTCCATGCCGGCGAACGGGTCGCTCGACGGCTCGATGTGCAGGTAGCGGAAGAGCTGCGTGAAGATGCGGCTGGCCACCGGCGCGGCGATCTGGCCGCCGTAGTAATTGCCCGTGCCGGGGTCGTCGATCATGACGAGCACGGTGAGCTGCGGGTCCTCGACGGGAGCGAAGCCGCAGAACGAGGCGATGTAGTGGCCTTCCATGTAGCCGGAGCCGTCGGGGCGTATCTTCTGGGCCGTGCCCGTCTTGCCGGCGATGCGGTAGCCCTTGACGGCTGCCTTCTTGCCGCCGCCGCTCGCGACGACCTGCTCGAGCAGTCCGACGAGCGTCTTGTCGGTGGCCGACTCAATCGTGCGGCGCACCTCTGTCGTGCCCTTCTCCTCGTAGATGGAGCCGTCGACATTCGTGATGGTCTTGACGATGTGCGGCTTTAAGAGCACGCCGTCGTTGGCGATGGCCGACATGGCCGTCACGAGCTGCAGCGGCGTCACAGCGATACTCTGGCCGATGGCCATCGTCGCGACGTCCGAGTCGCGCATGTCATCCGGGTTGAAGAGCAGGCCGCCCTCCTCGCCCGGCAGCTCGATGCCCGTCGGCGAGCCAAAGCCAAAGAGCTTTGCGTAATCCGTGAGCTTCTGTGCGCCGAGGCGCAGGCCGACCTGGGCAAAGCCCGTGTTGAGCGACTGCTTGACGACGTCGGTGAAGGTGACGGTGCCGAAGCTCGTGCCGCTCCAGTTCTGGATGCGGCGGCCCGAAACCATGACGTAGCCCGGGTCGACGAAGACCTGGTTCGGCGAGACGACTTTCTCCTGCAGGGCGGCCGCGGCGACGACCGACTTGAAGGTCGAACCCGGCTCGTAGATGAAGGAGACGGCGCGGTTCTTCCAGACCTCTGGCGAGTAGTCGTAGAAGCTGTTCGGGTTGTACGACGGACGCGAGGCCATCGCGAGGACCTCGCCCGTCTTCGGGTTCATGACGACGCAGGTGATGGCCTGCGGATTGTTCTCAGCCATCGCGCGGTCAAGCTCCTGCTCGACGATGAACTGGATGCCGGCATCGAGCGTGAGCTCGACGTTCTTGCAGTACTCGCCCTTGTACTGGCGCTGGCTCGAGAAGATCGAGTCGAGGATCGGCCTGTTCTGGCGGTCCGTCGTCAGGTACTTCTCCTTGACCTCTCCCTTCAGCAGACCGTCGAGGCCCTGCTCGATGCCGTCGAGTCCCTTGTCGTCCGTGCCGACAAAGCCGAGGACGTTGGCCCCGAGGATGTCGTTGGGGTAGTAGCGCTTGGCCTCGTCGCGGAAGCCGACGCAGTCCGTGTACGACTTCTCGCGGACCATCTTGCGCACAGCCTCGTACTCGTCGTGCTCCATGCGCCGCTTGACCCAGACGAAGCCGCCGCCTGCCGAGATATCATCGAGGATCTCCTGCTCGGGCATGTTGATGAGCGGCGCGAGGTCCGAGGCAAGTGCATCGGGATCCGAGACGTGATTCGGGTCGATGTACAGCGACTTCGTCATGAGGCTCACGGCCATCTCGCGGCCATTGCGGTCGGTGATCGTGCCGCGCGGGGACTGTATGGCCAGGTCGTACCCGACCTGGCTGCGCATGCGCTCCGACAGCTCATCTCCCGCTACGAGCTGCAGCCAGGCGTAACGCAGCACCATGACACCAAAAAGGATGCCCATCACGTACACCATCGCCAGGATGTGCTTCTGCAGCCAAACACGTCTATCCATCTTCATCTCATTCGTTCACTCCAACTAGCCGGGATCACCGCCTGATGGCAATCCGCCTCTCGTTTTTTCTCATCCCTGTATTGTACCACATTTTTCACGGCTTCGCCTGACCAGCTTCACTCTGACCACTCCTGCCGCTGTGGCGTAAGAGTGTCTCGCGCAGACGGTCTTCGATGGAGGCGAGCTCTTTCTCGGCAGCCTGGCGCTTGGCGCGTCCTTCCTGCTGGATGCGCACCGTGTCCTCGATCGTCTGGATGAGCTTCTCGTTGACTTCGCGCACCGTCTCGACATCGACAATGCTGCGCTCGTTTTCCTTCGCCGTTTCGATGGAATTCTGCTTGAGCAACTCTGCATTGCGCTTCAGGAGCTCGTTCGTCGTGTTGTTGACGGCCTGCTGCATGCGCAGGACTTTCTGCTGGGCCGAGAGGCCGAGCGCGATGACGAGCTGGTTCTTCCAGAGCGGGATTGTCGAGTAGATGGCTGTTTGCACGCGGTCGATCAGCGCCTTGTCGTTGTTCTGGATCAGGCGGATCTGCGGTGCCGTCTGGATGGCGATCGTCTTGCTGATCTTGAGGTCGTGCAGCTTCTTCTCGAAGCGGTTGACGCCCGCCTCGAAGTCCGCGACGACCTGCACGGCCATCGGGTCGTTGGCCGCGGCTGCCTGCGCGTGGAGCTTCGGCAGCGTCTCCGTGCGCATCTCCTCGAGCTTCTCCTCACCGGCCCGGATGTAGAGCTGCAGCTCCTTGAAGTAGGCAAAGTTCTCGTCGTAGAGGCGGTCGAAGAGCACGACATCCTTCATCATCTTGAGGCGCGACTGCTCGAGCGCGCCGGCGATGCGCTCGACCTGCACCGAGAGCTTCTCGTAGCCCTGCTTGATGTTGTCCGTCTTATTGACGAGGCTGCCGAGAATCGGCACCTTGCGCAGGAAGCCGCCCTGGCTCTTCTCGTCGTACTCCTTGACCTCTGTCACGAGACTGCCGAGCAATTGGCCGACCTCGCCGCTGTCCTTCGTGCGCACCTGCGCGAGGACGCTGTCGGAGAACGCCGCGATCTTCTTCTGTGCGGGCGCGCCGTACGTCAAGAGGGCCTCGGAGTCGGTCATGTCGATGCTGTCCTTGATCTGCTCGACTTTCTCCAGTTCCTCCGGTGAGAGCGCATCCACAGCCGCCTCGACCTCGCGCTCGACTTTCTCCGGCACGATGGCCTTCGTCGTGGTGCCCTGCTCTGCCTGATGGCGCGTCATGAGATCCGAAAGATCAATATCCTTTGCCATAAAAATCACCGCCTGTTGCCTTGGTAGTACATATCATAGAAATCATCCATCGACATGAAGAGATAGCGCATGCCCTCGAAGAAGCCGACGATGCCGGGGATGGCCGTCCACCAGAAGAGCAGGTAGAGGATACCCCACTTCGTCTTGCCCTGATAGAACTTGTGGGCGCCGATGCAGCCGCCGAAGATGGCGAGCGCGCTCATGATGAGCTTGTCCTTGAGGACGCTGCCGCGCAGTTCTTCCGGCATCGTGACGTGGAACGTGCTGGCCGCGCGGAAGGCGCGGCGGCGCGGATGCTTGCGGCCGCCGCGGTTCTGGAGGCCCGTTCCCTTGTGCACGACTGGCTCCTGCTTGTCGAAGAAGCGGCGCACATCCGCGAGGACGGTCGTCTTCTCCATCTCATTCTCCTGCACTGATGCCGCCGTCTTCTTCTCCTCATGACTTGGCAGGTTCTCGATGCCGTCAGCGGCCATCGTCTTCCGCAGGACGGAAAGCTCGGCGTCCATGTCGAGTAGCTTGTCGCTGAGGACGCGCTCGAATTCCTTCTCATACGCTTCGTCGAAGGAAGCGAGCGTATCTTTGATGTTCTCGCGCGTCTCGGCGACCTGCTCCGTATCGAGGCCCGTCTTCTCGAGCTCGCGGTACTCCTCGGCGAGTCGCGCCGCCCTGTCCTGGTACGTGTCGATGAAGCGGCGGGCAGCCGGAATGGCCTTCGGGTGCTTCTCGAGGTAGTCGAGCAAGTTCGCAGCGACCTGCTGCATCACGGCGAGCTGTTCGCGCAGCTCGCCGTCGCGTATCGTCCTGCGCGCCGCATCGACGCGCGCGTAGTCGCCCACGGCCTTCTGCCAACTCGTCTCGATGAGCTGTGCCTCGTCCTCTGAATACTCCTTGAGCTCGAGCTTGTGGTGGCGGTCAATGGCCTGACCGCTGTACGTCTTCGCCTTGTAGCCGAAGTAGACGCAGAGGACGAGAGAGATGGCCGTCATGCCGGCCGGCAGGAAAACGTAGTCCGGATTCTTGAGCAGATAGTCGATGCTGCCGCAGCCGAACAAGAAGAACACGGCGCTCCAGAACCACAAAAAGCCTTTCATACTGTCACCGCCTTTCACCAGTGGTACTTCTCACCGCGGTTGATCTTGAACGCGCGGTAGATCTGCTCGACGAGCAGCAGGCGCACCATCTGGTGCGTGAAGGTCATCGGGGAGAAACTGATGCGCACGTCAGCTTTTGCGCGCACTTCCTTCGAGAGACCGAAGGCCCCGCCGATCAGGAAGGTGATGCTGCTCCTGCCGCGCAGGCCGAGCGCATTGATTTCCTCGGCGAGCTGCTCGGAGGACTTGAGCGCGCCGTAGACGTCGAGCACATAGAGGTAGCTGCCGCCCGGCACGAGCTTCAGAAGCTTCTCGCCCTCTCGCGCGAGCACCTGCTCCTTCTCCGCAGGCGACGGATCCTCTGGCATCTTCTCCTCGTGTATCTCGCGGATCTCCACCTGTGCATATGGCTTGAGCCGCTTGAGGAACTCTGCGATGCCGACACTCAAATACTTCTCCTTGATCTTGCCGGCGCAGACAATCGTTATCTTCATGTTATCTCTTCTTATCCTGCGGCATCTCGTCGAGCGTGACGTCGACCGTGCGCTCATGGTCGTTGCGGTCGATTGTCAGCGTGATGGTGTCGCCAACCTTGTGGGCACTGACCTTGGCGCGCAGGTCCGAGACGCTGTTGACCTCCTCGCCGTCTGCCTTGAGGATGATGTCGCCGCGCTGCAGCCCTGCCTTGTCACTCGGGCCGCCGAGCACGAGCTTGAAGATATAGACGCCCTTATCGATGTCGAGCGAGTAGCCGAAGCGGGCTGCCGTCTCGGGGTCAAAGACCGAGACGCCGAGATACGGGCGCGCGACGTAGCCCTTGTCCATGAGCTCCTTGATGACGGACTGGACCGTATTGCTTGGGATGGCAAAGCCCATGCCCTCGACGCCGCTGGCCGCGAGCTTGACGCTGTTGATGCCGATGACCTCACCGTCGGCGTTGACGAGAGCACCGCCCGAATTGCCGGGGTTGATGGCCGCATCCGTCTGCAGCAGCTTGACGCGGCTGTCACTGTTGTCAAGCGTGCGGTTGAGCGCGCTGACCACGCCGCTCGTCACGCTGCCCTTGAACTCGAGGCCCATCGGGTTGCCGATGGCGATGGCGGGCTCGCCGACGACGATCTGGTCGGAGTCGGCGAATTCAGCCGTCGGCAGGTCCTTGGCGTCAATCTTGACAACGGCAAGGTCCGTGACCTCATCGGCGCCGATGACCTTGCCGCGCATCGTGCGGCCGTCAGACAGCGAGACGATGAGCTCCTTGGCGCCGTTGATGACGTGGTTGTTGGTGACGATGTAACCGTCGCTCTTGAAGATGACGCCCGAGCCGACGCCCTCCGTCTCGACGGGATTGTCGAACCAGTCGCGGGCAACGGCCTTGTTGGTGATGCCGACGACAGCCGGGCCGACCATCTTGGCCGCGCGCACGGCAGGCGTGTTGCGCGCGCTCGAGATGTTCTCCGTCGCAGCCTGCGCGGCGGTCTGGGCGGCAGACTGCTCGGCAGCGCTCGAGACGGCCGAGCTGCCGGCAAACGAGATGGCCGAAGCGGCAAATGCCGCGGCTACGAGCAGGGCGATGCGTTTATGGTTCTGATGGCCAAGTTTCGAAACAATGCTCTTCATTTTGAGATTCCTCCGTTACCATGTTGTGCAATATGCGATCTATGATGATGCCTCAGTGAAGGCGGACGGTCCTGTCCTGCGCCGTCATGCAGATGGGGATATCGAGGCCCTGGCGGTGCAGGATTTCCTCCACCGTGTTCTCTGCAAGCTCCGGCGTGTTGTTCTTCTCCGAGAGATGGGCGAGAAAGACGTGCGCAGGGCGCTTCTTCATGCGTACGAGCGCCCAGGCGGCATCGGCGTTGGCCAGGTGGCCGCGGTTCGACAGGATGCGCCGCTTGAGCGGCCACGGGTAGTCGCCGTGCTTGAGCACCTCGGGGTCGTGATTGGCCTCGAGGACGAGCACGTCGGCCCCGTCGATGGCCTCCTGCACACTCGCGGTCACGAAGCCGAGGTCCGTCGCGAGCGTGCAGCGCGAGGAGCCCGTGATGCGGTAGCCCACCGGGTCCGCCGCATCGTGCGGGATGTTGAACGGGGCAATCGTCAAATCCCCGATGCGAAAGGCTCCCTCGATGGCGTGGAAGCGCTCGGCGGGGATGGCGCTGCGGCAGCTCATGTGCTCGATGGTCGCGCGCCGCGTGAAAATCGGCAGCTCATACCACTTCGAGAGCGTCACGAGGCCCGCGATGTGATCGCGGTGCTCGTGCGTGATGAGCACACCGTCGAGCGTGGAGGCGTCAACACCTTCTGCCGCCAGCCCCTTCTTGATGCGCGTCGCGCTGATGCCCGCGTCGATCAGGAGACGCACGCCGTCCATTTCCACATAGACGGCATTGCCCCTGCTGCCGCTGGCGAGTACCGATACCTGCATGTCTCTTCCCCTATCTTAGATCAAAATCCTGTAAACGGCCTGCAATCGCTAGCAGGCCAATTCTTATTATACACTATCACGGATAGAAAGGGTAGCAATGGGAGACTACTGCCTGCCGATGCAGAGCAAGTGTGTTATACTGGATTATACTGATTCTGGAACCTAGAGAAAGAGGTGTTTCCATGCTGGAAAAAGACATATATCCGCTGATTGCGTCTGAGCTCAAGGCACAGACGCACCAGGTCGAGGCGGCGGCCAAGCTGCTCGACGAGGGCAATACCGTGCCGTTCATCGCGCGCTACCGCAAGGAGGCGACGGGGTCGCTCGAGGACGAGCAGCTGCGCGAGCTCGAAGAGCGCCTCGCCTACCTGCGCGGCCTCGTCAAGCGCCAGGAAGAAGTCCTTGCCAAGATTGAGGAGCAGGGCAAGCTGACAGACGAGCTGCGCCAGTCCATCGAGAAGACGCGCAAGCTGCAGGAACTCGAAGACCTCTACCTGCCCTACAAGCAGAAGAAGCGCACGCGCGCGCAGATTGCCCGCGAACGCGGCCTCGAGCCACTGGCGAACCGCATGCTGCTCGCCAGCGACCAGCAGGGCAGTCCGGAGGCGATTGCGGCCACCTTCTGCGGGGAAGACAAGGGTGTCAAAACTGCCGAGGACGCCCTGCAGGGCGCGCGGGACATCGTCGCAGAGACCGTCATGGAGGAGGCAAAGGTCCGCCAGTCCATGCGCGAGCACATCGCGCGGACGGGCAGCCTGCAGACGGAGCTTGCCAAAGACGCCCCTGAGGAGAGCTGCCAGATCTTCCACATGTACGAGTCGTACGAGGAGCCTGTCCACCGCCTGCCGCCGCACCGCATCCTCGCCATCAACCGCGGCGAAAAGCTCGGCTGCCTCAAGGTCACGCTGCTGACAGACCACGAGGCGAACTGCCAGCGCATCGAGCGCCAGCTGCACCGCCCGAAGTCCATCTGGTCGGAGCACCTGCAGCTCGCCATTGAGGACGGCTACAAGCGCCTGCTGCTTCCTTCCCTGACACGCGAGATCCGCGCAGAGCTGACGGAGAAGGCCGAGAAGCACGCCATCCACCTCTTCGGCGTCAACCTGCGCCAACTGCTGCTGCAGGCGCCGCTCGCCGGGCACACGGTCATGGGCCTAGATCCCGGCTACCGCAACGGCTGCAAGATGGCTGTCGTCGATCCGACAGGCCGCGTGCTCGACTACGGCGTCCTGCAGATCACGCAGAGCGACCGCGCGCGCAAGGCGGCTGCCGAGACAGTCCTGCGCTCCATCAAGGAGAACGGCGTGACCCTGCTCTCGATCGGCAACGGCACGGCCTCGTACGAGACGGAGCAGTTCGCCGCCGCGCTCATCCGCGACAACAAGCTCAGGGATGTCCACTACCTCATCACCAACGAGGCCGGCGCCTCTGTCTACTCGGCCTCCAAGCTCGCCAAGGAAGAACTGCCCGAGTACGACGTCGTCATCCGCGGCGCCGTCTCCATCGCGCGCCGCGTGCAAGACCCGCTGGCCGAGCTCGTCAAGATCGACCCGCAGGCCATCGGTGTCGGCCAGTACCAGCACGACGTCAACCAGAAGGAACTCGCGAGCACGCTCGACGCGACGATCGAGGCGGCCGTCAACCACGTCGGCGTCGACCTCAACACGGCCTCTGCCGCCCTGCTGCGCCACATCGCCGGCATCAATGCAACAACAGCCAAGAACATCATCGCCTACCGCAACGAGCACGGCGTCTTCACGAGCCGGCGCGAGCTCTTGAAAGTCCCGCGCCTCGGTCCGGCGGCCTTCACACAGTGCGCAGGCTTCCTGCGCATCCACGGCGGCAAGTCGCCGCTCGACAACACGCCCGTCCATCCCGAGTCGTACGCGCTTGCCGAGAAAATCCTGCAGAAGCTCGGCTTTGCGCTCAAGGATCTCAACGATCCCGATAAGCTCACCATCATGAAAGCCAAGCGCCGCCTCTTAGATGAGCGCCGCGAGCGCGAGCTCGCCGCATCTCTTCAGGCCGGCCTGCCGACGGTCCACGACATCCTCGACGCCCTCGCGAGCCCAGGGCGCGACCCGCGCGCCGACCTGCCGGCCCCGCTGACGCGCCAGGCCATCGTCAAGCTCTCCGACCTCAAGCCGGGCACCATCCTGCGCGGCACCGTCCGCAACATCACGGACTTCGGTGCCTTCGTCGACATCGGCCTGCACGACGACGGCCTCATCCACATCTCTGAGCTCTCGAAGCGGCGCGTCAAGCACCCGCTCGAAGTCGTCTCCATCGGCCAGGTCCTGCGCGTCATGGTCATCAGCGTCGACGAGAAGCGCGGCCGCATCGGCCTCTCCCTCAAGCAGGTGCCACAGGAGGCGAGCGTATGAATCTGTTGCAAGACCGCCTCGCCGGCCTCTCCCTCGAAGATGTCCTGACCCGGATAGAGGCCCCGGGCCATGCGATCTCGCGCGAGGCGCGCCCGCTCCTCGATGCGTACCTCGCGAGCATGGGAGCTACGGCAGAGGACCTCGGCCAGCTCGCGCCCCTCTTCCTGCGCTGGCTCGACATCAGCGGCACGATAGACCCTAAGCCGCCGCGCAAGGCCGTCGTCATCTGCTGCGCCGACCACGGCGTCGCGGCGGAGGGCGTCAGCGCCTACCCGCAGGAGACGACGCTCGAGATGATTCGCAACTACACAGTGCGCCAGGGCGGTGCGGCCAACGCCTTTGCCGCCTACGCCGGCGCCCACCTCCTCATCGACGACATGGGCATCGCCGCCGACACGGGCGACCTGCCGGGCCTCTTCCTGACGCGCATCGCCAGCGGCACGAGAAACATGGCCAAAGGCCCCGCCATGACGCGTGAGCAGGCCGCTGACTCCATCAAGGTCGGCCTGGTCATCGCGAAGTCCCTGGCCGAGCAGGGCTTCGACTGGTTCCTGCCCGGCGAGATGGGCATCGCCAACACGACGGCGAGCGCCGCAATCGCCGCTGTCTGCTGCCAGGAATCGCCCGAGGAAGTCACGGGCCGCGGCACGAATATCTCCGACGCGCGCCTCCAGAAGAAAGTCGAGGTCGTGCGCCGCGCCCTGCAGGTCAATCGGCCCGACCCAGACGACGCCATCGACATCCTCGCCAAGGTCGGCGGCTTCGAGTTCGGCTGCATGGCCGGCCTCATCCTCGGCGCAGCGCTCCACCGAAAGCTCGTCATATTAGACGGCGCCAACTGCGGCGCGGCCGCCCTGCTCGCCCAGAAGCTCGCTCCGGCCTCCATCGCCTACACGATGGCCTCACACCTCGGCTCCGAGAAGTCCCACCGCTTCATGCTCGAATCGCTCGGGCTCCAACCCATCCTTCACCTCGACCTGCGCCTCGGCGAGGCCATCGGCTCCTCCATCGCGAGCAACATCCTCGAGGGCATGATCGCCAGCTGGCAGGCGCTTCTCCGAGAGAAGTCAGGCACTGACAGCCCTGCCAGCGACCACTGCGAGATGCGCGAAGAAGAAGTGAAGCTGACCGACAAGACCTTTGACTTCTACCTCACGACGATGCCCACGCCCGACAGGGAAGCCATGGAATCCTGCAAGCTGCGCATCGACAACCTGACGAAGCCAGTTGACAGCCTCGGCTGCCTCGAGCAGATTGCCGCAGAGCTGGCCGGCTGCTCGGGCAATGAGCGCCCTGATATCGAGACGAGCCGCATGGCCATGATCTGCTTCACAGCGCAGGACTCTGTGCCGCCCGCTATGGAAGAGACGATGGCCGCGCAGGCAGACCTGATCGGCGCGCGTCTCGCCATCGCCCAGCTGTCCCCGGGCAAGCGCGCAGCGGCCGCCTTTGACTTCGGACGCGAGGAGGGCGAGCGCTATGCCGTCATGAACGAGGTCATCGCCCTCTCGGCCACCGACGGCGAGGGCGAGCCTTGCGGCGCGATGAGCAGCGCCCTGCGCCAAGCGCTGCTGACCGAAAGCGGCGCGCTGCGCTTCAGAGGCGACGACTTCCTCGGCCATGTTCCCCCGCGCTATCAGGGCATCGTCTCTTCGCTGCTCGGCGCGATGATCGCTGCCGCCCACAACGGCGCCATGATCGTGCTCGACAGCGAGGCCGTGCAGATTGTCGCGCGCTACGCCGCGAAGATTGTGCCCGAGCTGCGCAGTTTCCTGCTGCCCGTCGAGCCCCCACTCACCGGCATCGGCGCGCAGCTGCCGGGCCTGACAGCCGCCTGCGGCCTCCAGATTGTCAGGGCCTCACTCTTCATGCTCAACGAGATGAAGACCTTCGACGAAGTCAATGTCTCGACCGCGAGCGACGGCCCCGGCGCCAAGCGCCAGCACCGCTGAGCCCCTTCATCAAGAGAATCCAGATACAAGAAAAGCTATGGCCTCGTGCATCTGCACCGCCATAGCTTTTCTTGTATAGGACCGTATCTTCAGAAGCCCAGCTCTTCTTTATGTGCCTGCATGCCGTCGATGCAGCACTGCATGACCTCGCCTGCCTCCATGCCGAGCATCTCGAAGCCCTGCTTGATGATGTCACGGCTGCACTTCGCGGCGAAGCGCTTGTCCTTGAATTTCTTCTTAAGGCTCTTGACCGCCATGCCATCGAGGCCTTCGGGGCGCATGAGCGCGTAGGCCTGCACGATGCCCGTAAGCTCATCGACCGCAAAGAGGCTCTTCTCCATGTCCGTCTCCGGCTTCACTTCCTGCGTCGTGATGCCGTAGCCATGCGAGATGATGGCGCGGATGTCCTCTTCAGGCACGCCCTCCGGCTCCAGGAGCTCGCGGACGTGCAGGCAGTGCTCATCCGGGTACTTCTCGTAGTCGACATCGTGGAGATAACCGACGGCCTCCCAGTGCTCCTTGTCGGCGCTGAAGTGGTCTGCCATCGCGCCCATGGCAGCGCTGACCGCCGCCGCATGCGTGAAGAGATGCGCCTCCGTCGTGTGCTTTGCCAATATCTGTCTTGCCTGTTCCAGTGTCAATTCGCTCATGAGAAAACCTCCATCTGTAAGTTGCTGTACTTCCTATTGTAACCATCTGTCCGCGAACATGCAACCATTTCGCCCGCCCGACTTATCCACATTGTGCACAGACTTTCCTGTGGATACTGTGGATAAATCGTTACCATGCGCAATATGCATCGTTGCTGCTCCCCAGATGCTGTGGATAACCTTGTGGAACAAAAAAGAGGGGCTGAAATCCCCTCTCTTCATCCGATACAGTCAGCACGTATGGCACTTATCGTACAGGCCGTGCTCCTTGAGTGTCTTGACGACCGTCTCACCGATGTGGGCGACCGTGTCGGCCACATCGATGCCGACCGCGTGGAGTGCCTCGATCTTGTCGGCAGCCGTGCCCTTGCCGCCTGAGATGATGGCACCGGCATGACCCATGCGCTTGCCCGGAGGCGCCTGACGGCCGGCGATGAAGGCCGCAACCGGCTTATCCGGCATGTTCTGTGCGATCCACTTTGCCGCGTCTTCCTCGGCCGTGCCGCCAATCTCGCCAATCATGAGTACAGCGAGCGTCTCGGGATCTTCCTTGAAGAGCTTCAGCGCATCGATGAAGTCCGTGCCCTTGACGGGGTCACCGCCGATGCCGATGGCCGTTGTCTGGCCGATGCCAGCGGCCGTTAGCTGGAACGTTGCCTCATACGTCAGCGTGCCCGAGCGGGAAATGACGCCGACATGGCCCTTGCGGTGGATGTAGCCCGGGATGATGCCGAGCTTGCACTCATCGGCCGTCAGGATGCCCGGGCAGTTCGGCCCGATGAGCTGCGTCCTGTGACCTTCCATGTAGCGGCGCACTTTGATCATGTCCTGGACAGGGATGTGCTCTGAGATGCAGACGACGACTTCGAGGTCGGCATCGACGGCCTCCATGATGGAGTCCGCCGCAAAGCGTGCCGGCACATAGATGACAGAGGCCGTGGCCCCCGTCGCCTCGACGGCCTCGCGCACCGTATTGAAGACGGGCACGCCACAGGCGACCTGGCCGCCCTTGCCCGGCGTCACGCCGCCCACGATCTTCGTGCCGTAGTCGAGCATCTGCTGCGTGTGGAACGCCGCTGCCTTGCCCGTGATGCCCTGAACGATGACCTTTGTGTCTTTATGAACTAAGATTCCCATCTTGCGACCTCCTCATGCTCTCTCGTCGGCTTCTCGGACGAGCCGGACAATCGTTTCGGCGCCGCCCTCCATCGTCGGGGCCATGATGACGTTGGCGATCGGCGTATCCTGGAGGATCTCGCGGCCGCGCTCCACATTCGTGCCCTCGAGGCGCACGACGACGGGGACCGGCAGGGAACGGCCGTCCTCAGAGATCATCTTGGCCGCGTCGACAATGCCCTCCGCGACGAGGTCGCACTTGTTGATGCCGCCGAAGATATTGACGAAGATACCCTTGGCCTGGCCGCCGTCGAGCATGATGCGGAAGGCCTCCGCGATCTTCTCCGGCGTCGAGTCGCCGCCGACATCGAGGAAGTTCGCCGGCTCGCCGCCATAGTACTTGATGATGTCGACCGTGGCCATCGCCAGGCCCGCGCCATTGACCATGCAGGCGACGTCGCCGCCGAGGTTGACGTAATTGAGGCCGGCCTTGGCCGCGCGGCGCTCCTTCGGGTCCTCCTCCGTCTCATCGCGCAGCTCTTCGATGTCCGGATGGCGGAAGAGCGCACTGTCGTCGAAGTTGAGCTTGGCGTCGAGTGCCATGACATCGTCATCTTCGGTGACAACGAGCGGATTGATCTCCGCGAGGCTGCAGTCCTTGCCGACAAAGGCCCGGTAGAGGTTCATCATGAGCTTCGTGACCTTGCGAACGGCATCGTGCGGGAAGTGCATCCCGTAGGCCATGCGGCTCGCCTGGAACGGCAGCAGTCCGACGGCCGGGTCGATGTACTCCTTGAGGATCTTGTCCGGCATCTCAGCGGCGACCTTCTCGATCTCCATGCCGCCCTCCTCCGAGCCCATCATGACGATGCGCGCCGTCTGGCGGTCGATGACGAAAGAGAGATAGTATTCCCTCTTGATGGCCGCTCCGGCCTCGATGAGCAGGCGGTTGACGCGCTTGCCGGCAGGGCCCGTCTGATGCGTGACGAGGACCTTGCCGAGGAGCTCCTCCGCCGCTTTCTCGACGGCTTCAAGCGAGTGGACAACCTTGACGCCGCCCGCCTTGCCGCGGCCGCCCGCATGGATCTGCGCCTTGACGACGACGACATCCGTGCCGAGCTCTCTCGCATTCTCCACGGCCTCCTCAACAGAGAACGCCGGCTTGCCCTCAGGGACATTGACGCCGTACGAGCGCAGGATAGCCTTGCTCTGGTATTCGTGGATATTCATATGCTATCTCCTATTCCTGTTCGCTGTGATACGCCTCGAGTTTCTCGGCTGCTTCATGCAGCATGTCCTGCGTGACCTTGTAAGGCATGATGCGCACATCCTGCTTCTTCTCGGTCGCGCGGAAGACGCGCTGGATTTCCGTCTCGCTCGCACCTGTCGCCTTGCGGCTGGTCGGCAGTCCGATGCTCTGGCAGAAGGCGTAGAAACGCCGGAACTCCTCTTCCTGCCCGTCACAGAGCAGCAGGAGCAGGATGCCGTAGGCGACGAGGCCGCCGTGCTGGCGGCACTGCTCCGAAGTCGGCAGGTCCGAGAGCTCCACGAAGAGCTGGTGCGCGATGTGACCGTTGAATTCCGGTGCGGCGAAATTCGAGACGAGGCCACTCGTCATGACGATGGAAAGGATGACCTCTTCAAACGCGGGGCTGACGACATGGCGGCGGTTATCTGCCACGGCCTGTTCGCCGTACGCGTAGAGCGGGTCCACGCACATGCGCGAGAGTGCGATGCCCATGCCGTCGCGGTGCTGGAGCTTGCGGCCGCGCGAGGCAATCGACGCCTCGTAGTACTTGGCCATCGTATCGACGATGCCGCGCAGCAGGTACTCGACGGGTGCCTGTGCCATGATGCGGCTGCAAAGGAATACGTGGATTGGTGGGATGTTCGAATACAGGTAATTCTGGAACTTGCCGTCCTCTGTGTAGATCGTCGCGATGCTGGCCGCTGCCGCGCAGCTACCGGCGACCGTCGGGAACGTGAAGTACGGCTTGTGCTGGCGGTGCGCCACGGCCTTGGCCGTGTCGATGGCCTTGCCGCCGCCCACGGCGAAGATCATATCGGCCTCCTCAACGGCCGAATCCTCGCTGATGCGCTCGATGTTCGCAAGCGAACTCTGCCCACCAGCATGGATGAAGCCCGTGAACTCAAGGCCCACGCCCTCGACGGCGCGCACCATCTTCTCCTGAGCCGCCTCGATGCCGCGGCGGCCGCCGATGACGACAACACTCTTGCCGTAGCGCGGGCAGATCTCGCGGATCTTCTCATACGCCTCGACGCCGATCGTGTAATCTGGAAAAATCATCGTGTAGCGATCATTCATCTCTATTCCCCCTTCCCGGGATGAGTTGCTCAACGCTCAGTCCTTCTGGCCGAGAACGTAGACCGTCTGTGCCTTCCACGTATCGCCCTTCTTGAGGATCGGCTGCGGGAAGTTCGGATTGGCAAAGGCATTCGGGAAGTACTGCGTCTCGAGGCAGAAGCCCGTGCGGCGCTGGAACTCGACGCCATCCTTGCCCGGCAGGCCACCGTTCAAGAAGTTGCCCGTGTAGAACTGGACACCCGGCTGCGTCGTGTAGCAGGTCAGCGTGAAGCCCGACTGGTCCGACTCCGCATAAGCCGCCTTCTTGAGGCCGCCGCCTACATAGTCGATCGGGCAGCTCGGATCGGAGCCGAACATGCCCGTCTTCATCTCGACGACCGGCTTCTCGTCGCGGATGACCCAGTTGTGGTCGTAGCCCTTGCCCATGACGAGCTCATCGAAATCATCGTCGATGTGTTCGCCGATGCGCGTCGGCTGGCGCAGGTCCATCGGCGTGCCGGCGACATCGAGGATGCGGCCGTCCGGCAGGGATTCTGCATCGGCCCAGGTGTACTTGTCGGCAAAGATCTGGATTTTCTGGTTGAGCACCGGGCCCGAAGCGAAGCCGTTGAGGTTGAAGTAAGCGTGGTTCGTGAGATTGCAGACCGTGTCGGCATCCGAGACGGCCTCGTAGCGGATCGAGAGCTCATTGTCGTTCGACAGCGAGTAGAGCACGTGTACCGTCATATTGCCGGGGTAGCCGCCCTCACCATCGGCTGCGTGATAGGTGAACTTCACGCCCTGATCCGTCTCCTCCGCCGTCCAGAGTTTCTGATGGAAGCCTTGGAAGCCGCCGTGGATGTGGTTCTGGTCGTGCGAGCCCGTATTGAGGTCGAGCTGATACGTCTTGCCGTCAATCGTCACCTTGCCGCTGGCAATGCGGTTGGCATGGCGGCCGACGAGGCCGCCCATGCTCGTATCATCCTTCTCATAGGATGCGCCGTCCGCGTAGCCGAGCACGATATCCGTGCGCTCGTGATCCTTCCCGAAGGCACTCCATGCCACGAGCCTTGCCCCGTACGTCGTGACCTTGACTTCCGTCCCCTTTGTATTGCACAGCGTGTAGAGCTCGACCTCTCTGCCATCGCTCAGCTTGCCAAACGATTCCTTTTTGATTGTAGCCATGAAGCATACCTCCCGAAATAAATTGATATCGCCGAATTGATAATGATTTCGGACAATTTCATACGACTCTACTTTACTATTTCTGCATCTTTTTGTCAAATTCCTGTTCGCACCAAACCATTTTATGGGACTTCGTTCCTTTTATCTCGTTCGAATTAAACAAATTTCCTCAAGTATGCTATAATTATGCTGTCATGCAATCCCGCATTTATGCGAGGGGATTGCCGCTATCTTATACTTTTTGAGGGGGAATCACGATGAAAGAGAAGAACGCCTTTATCTTCTTCAACTGCGATGAGGAGAAGAGCCAGAAATCCATGAATGTATTCTACAACAAAGAGATTTTCCGCGATCTGAAGGTCTCCCGCAAGGCTCTCTTTGCCAAGATTGAAGAGGAGCTCGCTTCCGGGCGCATCCATGCCAAAGAAGAGGACATCCCGGCCATCCGCGATGCCATCCTGAACGGCAACCCGACGGATGCCAGCTCGTACATCCAGTACGGCACGATCCTTTCCTTTCCGATTGTCTGAGCACTTCATCGCATCAGGACCGCTCGGTCCGGAACGCAAAAAGCGTCACTCCCACATGGAAGTGACGCTTTTTTGTTGCAATCTTATACAGGGACCTCACTGAGGTGATTGACGATGGTATCGGCCAGGGAGAGGTCCTGCTCCCCAGAGTGGGGGCTGCGGAAGCCGATGCAGTGCATGCCCGCGCGCTTTGCGGCGAGCACACCGGCCGCCGTGTCCTCGAGGACGAAGCAGTCCTTGGGCACCACGCCGAGGCGCTCAGCGCTCAGGAGGTAGATGGCCGGATCCGGCTTGCTCTTCGGCAGTGTACTGCCCGAGAGGACCGACTGGAAGTACGGCCGTATCTTGAACGCATCGAGCACTGTATCCATGACGCGCTCCCACGATGATGTCGCCAATGCCAGAGGGATGCCCTCGTCATAGAGATGGCGGATAAGCTCTACAGCGCCTTCAATCGGCTCGATCGTGCCGCTCTGCAGCACCTCGAGATAGTGTTCGTGCTTGTAGCGCACGAGATCCTCTACCTGAAGATCATGGCGGCCTTCCTTCGCGATGACCTCGCCAAAAATCTCATTGCTCGTCCTGCCCATGTAGTGGATGAGGTCCGCCTCCTCAAACGGCAGGCCGAAGTGATGGAATGTATCCATCTTCACACGCGAATGAATGGGCTCGCTGTCGATGATGACGCCATCCATGTCAAAGATAAATGCTGCCGGCTTCAAGTTCATTCCCCCTTGCTGTTGTCTCTCCATCCATTACGTTATATTTATTATAAACACCAAATAATGATATTCGTATTTTTAATAAATTTCGCTGTTCACTCTTTCTCGCATCAGGCACAGTCGGAGCCGCGGCGAGCGCTCATCGAAAGAGTTACTACAGCTGGGCGTAACGCTACACCCTCTATCCCGTCTGCGTTCACATTCGGGAATACTTTTCGCATGATCTGGTAGGCACCATTGACATCGGCATTGATTTTCCGGCCATCACTTGTCCTGAACAGGCCGCGATGAACACGGCGCGATTTGTCATAGCAGGCTTTGACCGGTGCCTCGTCATCCAAGAAGGAAGTGCCACTCGTATAGCTCTCCTCAGTCAGCACAACCTTCATGCCGATTGACTCGGCCTTGTACTGGAGCATCTGGATGAAGCGGGCGAAAGGCAGCTGCACAAAGCTCTGGTTG